>Ga0315312_1000190_pt1 | contig 94922 bp, 90 predicted proteins | sample TDP7_MG_FD_203629 | JGI IMG/M metagenome (GOLD analysis project Ga0315312, IMG submission 203629) | Freshwater sediment microbial communities from Lake Towuti, South Sulawesi, Indonesia - TDP7 | ecosystem: Environmental > Aquatic > Freshwater > Lake > Sediment | place: Indonesia: South Sulawesi...
ACAAAATGTGTTCCCGCGTCTGCGGCATGGGACCATCCGCCGCCGATACCACCAAAATCGCACCATCCATCTGGGCTGCACCAGTAATCATATTCTTCACATAGTCAGCATGCCCCGGACAGTCAATGTGAGCATAATGACGTTTGTCAGTCTCATATTCTACATGCTGAATATTAATCGTAATCCCTCGCTCCTTCTCCTCAGGAGCATTATCAATCTCTTCAAACGCCATCGCCCGCGCCTTACCATAATGAGCTAAATTCTTGGTAATGGCAGAAGTTAAAGTGGTCTTCCCATGGTCTACATGCCCAATGGTCCCTACATTTACATGCGGCTTGGTTCTCTGAAATTTAGGCTTCGACATAAAAATTCATCCTCCTTTATAACTACCTCTTTTTTATTTAAAAGGGAGCGATCAGTTTCTCTGCTATCATCCGGGGAACTTCTTGGTAATGTGAAAATTGCATGGTGAAAGTAGCCCTCCCTTGGGTAAGCGATCGCAGGTCAGTAGCATATCCGAACATTTCTGCCAGAGGAACTACTGCTTTGATTATCCGGGCTCCCGCACGGGATTCCAGTCCTTTTATTTCACCCCGGCGAGCTTTAAGATCGCCTAGAACAACTCCCATGAATTCTTCCGGTGTTGTCACCTCCACTACCATAATCGGCTCCAGCAGTAATGGATAAGCCTTACTTACCGCTTCCTTAATTGCTATAGAAGCGGCAATTTTAAAAGCCATCTCCGAAGAATCTACTTCATGATAAGATCCATCCTGCAAAGTTACTTTAATATCTATAAGAGGATATCCTGCCAAAACACCGCTTTCCAAGGCTTCACGGACACCTTTCTCAATCGCAGGAATAAACTCTTTCGGGATAACACCCCCGGTGATTTGATTTACAAATTCGTAACCCTTACCCGGAGCCACCTCTAATATTACATGTCCATACTGACCCCGACCACCCGTCTGTCGGATAAATTTCCCTTCTCCCTGAGAGATTTGCTGGATGGTTTCTCGATAAGCTACCTGTGGTTTACCAATATGTGCCTGAACATTATACTCCCGTAACATCCTATCTACAATGATTTCCAAATGCAATTCCCCCATGCCGGAAATAATAGTCTGACCAGTTTCCTCATCAAACTTAACTTTAAAAGTAGGATCCTCATCTGCCAGCCGGGAAAGGGCTATAGCCAGTTTTTCCTGATCGGCTTTGGTCTTCGGTTCGATAGCTACTGAAATCACCGGCGCAGGAAATACCATTGGCTCCAGAACAATTGGGTAGTGCCCATCGCAAAGAGTATCACCGGTAGTGCTACTACGCAATCCAACGGCTACAGCAATTTCTCCCGCATATACTTGGTTTATATCCTCTCTTTTATTAGCATGCATTCGCAGAAGACGGCCCATTCTTTCTTTAGTATCTTTATTAGCGATATACACCTGAGTCCCGGGAGTAAGTTTTCCGGAATATACTCGAAAATAGGTTAATTTCCCTACGTAAGGATCGGAAGTAATCTTGAACACTAATGCACAGAAGGGCTCATCATCACTGGCTACTCGCTGAACAACTGTTCCCGTATGCGGATTTACTCCCTCCACTGCCGGCAAATCTATTGGAGAAGGAAGATAATTTACTACTGCATCCAGCAAGGGTTGCACACCTTTATTTTTAAAGGCGGCTCCACAAAGTACGGGGAATAAGTCTCCTTTTAAGGTGGCTTTCCTCAGTGCTCGGTGAATATAAGTTTCTGGAATCTCCTTCCCCTCGAGATATTGGTGCAGAAGATAATCATCATATTCCGCCACTGCTTCCAGCATTTTTTCCCGGTATTCTTGTGCTAAATTAACCAAATCGTGGGGGATTTCCCGCTCTTCGAATTTAGCTCCCAGGGTTTCTTCCAGCCAGATAATAGCCTTCATACTAACTAGATCAATCACACCCTTAAATTGGTCTTCTACTCCCCAGGGTAACTGAATAGGAATGGCACGAGCCTTCAGTTTCTGCCTCATACTTTCCAGTGAGGCAAAAAAATTAGCTCCGGACCGATCCGTTTTATTCAGTAATGCCACCCGTGGTATACGATAGCGGTCTGCCTGCCTCCATACCGTTTCTGATTGGGGTTCCACTCCTGCTGCGGCGTCAAAAATCACAATCGCTCCATCCAAAACCCGCAAAGACCGTTCTACTTCTACTGTAAAATCAACATGCCCAGGAGTATCAATAATGTTAATACAGTGGTCCCTCCAGTAACAGGTGGTAGCAGCAGCGGTAATGGTTATACCTCTTTCCTGTTCCTGTTCCATCCAGTCCATCGTAGCTGTTCCTTCGTCTACTTCCCCTAACTTATAAACCTTTCCCGTGTAATAAAGAATTCGTTCGGTAGTGGTAGTTTTACCAGCATCAATGTGAGCGATAATCCCGATATTCCTTACTTTTTCAATAGGGTATTCTCTGCCCACCTTACGGATTCCCTCAACTTTACCTTTTACGATAGAATTACCACGGGCCACGCGTCTCTTCCTCCTGAAATTTACCAACGATAATGAGCAAATGCCCGGTTAGCTTCCGCCATTCTATGGGTGTCTTCCTTCTTCTTGATGGCGCCTCCTTCATTCTGGCTAGCACCCATTATCTCCGCTGCCAGTTTCTGCGCCATTCCTCTTTCACTGCGTAGCCGGGCATAATGAATAATCCAGCGAATAGATAAACTGATCCGTCGCTCGGGACGAATTTCTACCGGCACCTGATAGGTAGCTCCTCCTACGCGCCGAGATTTTACCTCCAAAATCGGTTTTACATTTTCAATCGCCTGTTGGAAAATCACTAGCGGATCTTTCGACGTTTTTTGGCGAATGATATCGAAAGCTTGAGAAATTATCTTCTCCGCCAAACTCTTCTTCCCATCCCTTAGAAAACAATTTATAAATTTACTCACCAAAGCACTATGATAACTAGGATCCGGTAATAGTTCCCGACGAACCGCTTTACCTCGACGCGGCATCTTTATCCCTCCCGATAACTTCACAAAATTTATTCTTTAGGTTTCTTAACTCCGTATTTAGAACGACCCTGTCTTCTTCCCTGCACTCCCATAGCATCCAGGGTCCCACGGATAATATGATATCGCACTCCGGGAAGATCCTTAACCCGACCACCCCTCACCAGTACAATGGAATGTTCCTGCAGATTATGACCAATCCCCGGTATATATGCAGTAACTTCCACTCCGTTGGTCAAACGTACCCGAGCAACTTTACGTAGAGCAGAATTCGGCTTTTTGGGGGTAGTAGTCTTTACCTGAAGACAAACACCTCTCCTTTGAGGACCCCCCTGTAATGCCGGAGCCGAAGTTTTTTGACGAACTTTCTCTCGGCCATACCTTACTAATTGATTAATAGTAGGCACCCATTTCACCTCACCTTATTAGTCTCTGGGGATAACTTCGGTATCCTATCACATAGCCTTAGTCTTGTCAAGGCCTCCAGACATAAAAATTTGGTATCCTTGTAAACAGATTTCAAGGATACCAAATTTAACTTATCCTTTGATCACACCCACCGGACGAAACCGAGCTACTCTTCGAGAGATACCAGCTTCATGAACTACCCTGACCACTTCCGCCACATTTTTGTATGCTTCCGGGGCTTCTTCTCGTAAAGTATCGTGCTCCCGGGCTCGCACCAGAATCCCTTTTTCTTCCAGTTCCCGTTGTAAAGACCGGCCCCGAGTAACCTTCATCGCTGCTGCACGACTCATAACTCTTCCCGCTCCATGACATGTAGAACCAAAAGTTTCTCGCATTGCTTTCTCGGTCCCCACTAAAAGGTAAGAACTTCGGCCCATATCACCGGGAATGAGAACTGGTTGCCCTAGAGTCTGGTATTTTGCTGGTAAGGCAGGGTGCCGGGGTGGAAAAGCCCGCGTAGCTCCCTTCCTATGTACACACAGTTTCATTTTTTGGCCGTTTACTAGATGCTCCTCTAGTTTGGCAATATTATGTGCCACATCATAAATCAGGCACATTCCTAATTTTTCTGCACTTGCACGAAAAACTTTTTCAAATATTTCCCTAACCCAATGCATAAGACATTGCCGATTCGCCCAAGCATAATTTGCCGCTGCTGCCATAGCGGCAAAATAATCCCTTCCTTCCGCAGATTTAAAAGGAGCACAAGCTAGTTGTTGGTCGGGGAGAGTAATACTATACTTCTCCATAACCCGTCTCATTACTCCCAGATAATCATCGCATATCTGATAACCCAGGCCTCGGGACCCGGAATGTACCATTACCGTAACCAATTCTTTTTCCAATCCTAACAATTGGGCACCCTGGGGATCGAAAATTTCCTCCACTACTTGCACTTCCAGAAAATGATTACCCGCTCCCAGCGTCCCTACCTGTTGACGACCACGTTCTAAAGACCGGCTAGTTAGTTTTTCTGGCTCCGCCCCCGATAAACATCCCCGCTCTTCGGTATTCTCCAAGTCTTCTGGCCACCCATATCCTTTCTCCACCGCCCATTGGGCACCTTTAATTAGAACTTGGTTTTCTTCCTCTCGCGAAAGTCGGATAATACCTTTAGACCCTACCCCAGCGGGAATGTTGACATAGAGAGCGTTCACCAATTCCTGGAGACGACTCTTTAACTCACTCCAATGAAGATTGGTATGCAGTAATCTTACACCACAGTTAATATCGCTCCCTACACCACCGGGAGAAATAACCCCTCCCTCCTCAATGTTAGTTGCCGCTACTCCACCGATAGGCAAACCGTATCCCCAGTGGATATCTGGCATCGCCAGGGAATATTTCACGATCCCCGGCAAACAGGCTACATTGGCAACCTGCTGAGGGGTATGATCTTGCTGGATGTGCTCCAATAACTGTTCACTGGCATAAATAATTCCAGGAACTCGCATTCCCTGCATATAGCCAACTGGAATTTTCCAGCGATATTCATCAATTCTTTCCAACGACCCCTTCCAGGGTTCTTTTTCAGCCATAAATTTCACCTCAGGAAAGAAATAAAAGAGGCAGTAACTTCCTCCCTCTTTTATTATAACTAAATTTATTTTATACGTCAAAAATTACTTGTGCTTTCCAGCGCTGATTTATCTTCCTTATTGCTAACTGATGATAGGTGGCATTTTTTATTTCGGTCTTTATTCGATGCTGGTCTATTCTTCTTGGCTCCCCGTAAATAACCGCTACTAAATGAGTACCATTTACTTCGCGAACTTTAACTCTCTTGGCGATAAAGCCCTCCACTTCATATCGATAAAGCAATTCATTCAAAAACACTACCAATAATTCTTCCAGGTCATTTGCTTTAATCTTTAGAGAATACTGTCTCCTTTCTTTGACTCCTTCCAGATCAACAATTATATCAAACATCCCCCGGGCAGCATGGGAAAAAATTTCCGGAAGATCGCTCCCATAAACCACTAGCCCGATATCGGCGGTATGATCTATAAATTCATAAGGAAGAAAATCTTCCTTTTTTTTGTCTTCTTTTTCCCAATTCCCTTCCATCTTATTTTTTACCAATTCTTGGTAAAGGATATTCAATCTAGCATATAAAAGCGGGGATTTACTGCTACGTTGTTACTCCGTACCTCATAATGTAGATGCGGTCCCGTCGAACGTCCAGTATTCCCCAACCAAGCGATAATTTCCCCACGTTTAACTTTCTGACCGGATTTCACCGCCACCCGGCTTAGATGTCCGTAAAAAGTAGTGTAGCTATAACCATGATAAATGGTAACTGTGTTTCCATAAACTGGATGTTGTCCTACCTGAGTTACCACCCCATCAGCAGGTGTAACTACCGCGGTTCCGATCTGATTTACAATATCTATACCTTCATGGAATTCCTTTACTCCGGTAAAAGGAGAAACCCTCTCCCCGAATTCCGAAGTGACCCATCCCTTTACCGGCCAGATGGAAGGAACTTGTTGCAAGAAATCTTTTTTACCCTGTAGCCAATTTTCGGTTTCCTGAAAATTACCGGTATTCCTTTTTACTTCCGATTTAATAGTCTCTATCTCTTCGGAAGCTTCCTTGACCGAAGTTAAAATCCCTAATTCCTTTTCCACCCCTCCAATTCCTATTTTATCCTCACTAGTTACCTCTAATCCTGCCATGATTCGTAACTGACGATCCAACGAAGATAATCGCTGCAATGTCTCCCGCACCCGATCCAATTCCTGTACCAAGACTAAGTTTGTTTTCCGAATCTGAAGATCCTCCCTATATTTCCACATCCCCAGCGCACCAATAGCAAAAATTATTACTCCCAGACAGAATATAAATAATACCAACCCCCGCGGTAACTGTAATTTCCAAACCCGGCGGTTGTAATGAGGAACAATCATTATAGTTATTATTTTTTTCTTATTCCCCATTTTTCGCTCGGGTAGTAAATTTCCCGCTTTCTAGTTATAGAAATTGTCACGTCTAATTTTACCACTAGACATTTTTGCTGTCAAGTCAAATCATCGATTTGTTTTTCCCCTTATTATTCCCCTAACTAAATCTAAAAATTTACCAAGTTGCATATATACTCACTTAATATTTCCTTTAGAAAAATTATTCCTCCCGACTTACCACCTGCGTAATGGCTACTACCCGATCGTCTTCCTTTAAACGTATAAGTCTTACCCCCCGAGTATTTCTCCCCCTCACGGGGATTTCCTTTACCGGAATTCGTAGTATCATTCCGCTGGAAGTCACCATCATCAATTCATCTTCTTCCGAAACTTTTTCTATTCCCGCCACTACTCCTTGCGGTTCCCCTATTTTAGAATTGATAATACCTTTTCCTCCCCTCTTAGTAAGTCGATATTCCGCCATGGGGGTACGCTTACCATAGCCTTTTCCCGTCACGGTTAGTAGCAATTCATTTTCATTTACTGCCTTCATCCCCATAACCGCATCTCCCGGGGGAAGAGTAATTCCCTTTACCCCTTGCGCAGTCCGCCCTCTAGGTCTCACTTCTGCTTCCGAAAATCGAATAGCCTTTCCCAATCGAGTAGCCAGTATTACTTCTTTCTCTCCCGTGGTAGAAATCACTTCCGCTAGTTCATCTCCGGACTGTAAATGAAGAGCAATAATTCCTCTCCGGTGAACATGTTGAAATGCCCCGAGTTCGGTCTTCTTAATCATCCCTTGACGAGTAACCATTAGTAGGTAACGATTTTCGTTAAATCGAGGCAAGAGAATGGTAGCAGTAATAAACTCATCGGGATTAAGGGAAAGCAGATTTACTATTGCTTTCCCCCGCGAAGTTCTTCCTCCTTCAGGGATTTCGTGAACCTTAAGGATATAACACTCTCCACGATTAGAAAAGAAAAGCAGAGTATCATGGGTAGAAGAGATAAACAGTTCTTTTACAAAATCTTCTTCTTTCATATTTACTCCGGTAACTCCCCTTCCTCCTCGTCGTTGTTGTCGGTAAGTAGAAAGAGGAAGACGTTTAATGTATCCGGAGTGGGAGATAGTAATTACTACCTCTTCTTCAGCGATCAGATTCTCTAATTTAACATCTTCTATTTTATCCAGAATCTCCGTTCTCCGGGGATCAGCATATTTATTTTTGAGATCCTCCAGCTCTTGTTTAATGATTTCTCGTACTTTCTGGGGATTGTCTATTACGGATTTTAGATAGTTTATAGTTTTAATTAATTGTAGGTATTCATCTTGCAACTTCTGTCTTTCCAGACCGGTAAGCTGTTGTAAACGCATTTCCAGAATCGCTTGAGCCTGCTCATCACTGAATCCGAATCTTTGCTGAAGAGAACTACGCGCATCTTCAGTATTTTTCGCCGATCGGATGATGTTTACCACTTCCTCCAGATGCGCCTGCGCTATACGCAATCCCTCTACTAGATGAGCTCTTTTTTCTGCCCGATCAAGGTCAAAACGGGTTCGCCGCAAAATTACATTTTGCCGATATTCTACATAATACTGAATTAATTGTTTGAGATTGAGGATCTGAGGCCGATTTTCTACCAGAGCCAGTAAAATAATTCCGAAAGTAGTTTGCATCTGAGTATGTTTGTAAAGTTGATTCAGAATAACTTGAGGGTTCTCCTCGCGACGAATTTCTACCACAATACGCATTCCTTCTCGGTCGGATTCATCCCTGAGGTCAGCAATTCCATCAATTTTTTTCTCCCTCACCAGTTCCGCAATTTTGGTAATGAGATTGGCTTTATTTACCTGGTAGGGGATTTCAGTAATGACAATGCACTCCCGGCCGCTTTTCATCTTCTCAATGCAGGCTCTAGCCCGCAATTGAATCATTCCCCGTCCGGTCCAATAAGCCTCCCGCAGTCCTTCCCGACCACAGATTAGCGCCCCGGTAGGGAAGTCTGGTCCCGGTAAATATTCCATCAATTCTTCTATCGAAACTTCTGGATAGTCAATATATTTGATAATAGCATGTACAGTCTCTTTAAGATTATGCGGAGGGATATTAGTCGCCATACCTACGGCAATCCCACTGCATCCATTTAATAAGAGATTAGGCAACTTACCGGGCAAGGAAGTTGGCTCTTCCAGTGATTCATCATAGTTGGGAATGAAATCTACCGTATTTTTTTCAATGTCAGCAATTAATTCTTCTGAAATTTTCGCCATTCTTACTTCGGTATACCGCATAGCCGCCGGTGGATCTCCATCAATAGAACCAAAATTACCTTGACCATCAATTAATGAAAACCGCGATGAAAAGTCCTGAGCCATTCTTACTAATGCATCATATATTGAAGCTTCACCGTGAGGATGATACTTTCCCAATACATCCCCTACCACTCGGGCAGATTTACGATAAGGTTTATCGCTAGTGATCCCTGCCTCGTACATGGCATAAAGGATACGCCGATGAACCGGTTTCAGTCCATCTCGAACATCCGGAAGAGCCCGACCTACGATGACACTCATAGCGTAATCGAGGTAGGAACTCTTCATTTCATCCTCAATATCTACCGGTATAATTCTCTCATTAATTTCGGCTTCCATAATTATTCCTCAATTAAATATCGAGATTTCGTACTTCCAGAGCGTGGGTCTCGATGAATTGGCGGCGGGGCTCCACATTATCTCCCATAAGGATTGTAAAAATGGCGTCTGCCTCAACCGCATCCTCAAGAGTAACCTTCAGAATCATCCGACGCTCTGGATCCATAGTAGTCTCCCAGAGCTGTTCGGCATTCATTTCTCCCAGTCCCTTATAACGCTGGATCACCAATCCTCTTTTACCAATATTTTTTATTTGATCCAGCAAATCCTTAAGACTGAAGACCGGATATTCTCGAGAGCCCTCCTGCAGAAAATATAACGGATTTTTATCCTGATGGTTAGACTCATAGGTCACCGTTAATCCTTTTTTCTCCAGTACTAATATCAAATGATCGATCTCCCGGAAATTAACCGCCCCCGGATATCGCTCTTCTTTTTCCTCCAGCTCCCCAAAGAATTCTCCCTCCCCAGAGGGACCTTTCCGTTTTATCCCGTCAAGATATTTTTGAATATCCCATCCCCTTTTCTTCCAACGGAGAGCAATCTTTTCCAATTCCGAAATCATCTCTAGAGCAGCAATCAATTCTTCTTTTTCCAGTATCTGAGGAGGAGTGGATTTTTTAAGAAATCGAATCCCTTCACATCCCGCTGACAGCAGGAATTTTTCCATTCCCCGTTCATTTTCGATATAGCGTTCCATTTTCCCCCGTTTAACCCGATAAAGAGGGGGCTGAGCAATGTAAATATGGCCCCGGTTAATTAGTTCCGGCATCTGCCGATAAAAGAAAGTGAGTAAAAGAGTCCTTATATGAGCCCCATCAAAATCAGCATCGGCCATAATAATAATCTTATGATAACGAAGTTTAGAAATATCAAAATCCTCTTCGATACCGGTACCTAATGCGGTGATAATAGGTTGGATTTTATCATTCCCGAGAATTTTTTCCAAACGGGCTTTTTCTACATTGAGCATTTTTCCCCATAGAGGGAGAATAGCCTGAAACCTACGGTCGCGGCCCTGTTTAGCTGTACCAGCGGCGGAGTCTCCCTCCACCAGAAATAGTTCACCTTTCCGGGGATCTCTCTCCGAACAATCAGCCAGCTTACCAGGAAGGGAAGCTCCATCTAAAGCTCCCTTACGCCGAGTTATCTCTCGTGCTTTCCGGGCTGCTTCCCGGGACTGGGCTGCCAAAAGCGCTTTTTCAACGATCTTCCTCGCTACCGGCGGATTTTCCTCAAAGTACTGCGTTAGACCTTCATACACTACTGATTCGGTTATTCCCTTGACTTCACTATTCCCCAGTCGGGCTTTAGTTTGTCCTTCAAACTGGGGATCGGTAAGCATCAAGCTGATTACCGCGGTGAGACCTTCCCGGATGTCCTCACCCCCAAGCCCCTCCTTAAAATCTTTGAGCAGATTCTGATTCTTAGCATACTCATTCACCACTCGTGTAAGAGCAGATTTAAATCCAATCAGATGAGTGCCACCTTCTCGAGTGTTGATATAGTTCGCATAGGAGAAAATATTTTCGGTATACCCTTCGTTATACAGTAGGGCTATCTCTACCTGTACCTCGTCCCGCGACCGCTGGAGATAAATTGGTTGTGCATGCAATACTTTTTTATTTTCGTTCAAATATCCCACGAAGGATATAATTCCTCCGCGGTATTGAAATTCATGTTCCTTTTCTGTCCGCTCATCCCGAATATGGATTTTTATCCCTTTATGTAGGAAAGCAAGTTCTCGTAGCCGGTTAGCCAGTAAATCAAAACTGAATTCCCCTACTTCCAGAATCCCGGAATCTGGTTTGAATGAAATGGTGGTGCCGGTTTTTTTGGTATTGGCAATAACTTTGAGATCGCTTACCGGCTTCCCTCGCTCGTAACGCTGATAGTAGACTTTACCGTCTCTTCTTACTTCCACCTCCAGCCATTCTGATAGAGCACAAACTACGGAAAGACCAATTCCATGAAGTCCTCCCGAAATCTTGTAGCTACGATGATCAAACTTTCCTCCTGCGTGAAGAGTGGTCATCGCTATTTCCAAAGCAGGACGACCATAAAGAGGATGACTTGGGAGTTCTCCCTTCCAAGGATCCACGGGGATCCCCCGACCATCATCACTAACGGTAATACTGTTATTTAAATGGATCACCACTCCGATCCGCTGGCAATATCCGGCCAGAGCTTCGTCAATACTATTATCCACCACTTCAAATACCAGTTGATGAAGACCGCCGGTACCAGTGTCTCCAATATACATTGCCGGTCGTTTGCGAACGGCGTCTAAACCTTCCAAAACCTGAATATTAGTAGCATCATAACGTTCCTCAGCACTCATCTTCTAATTTTTTCCCTCCTGCAAACTAGACTCCATCTTGCTAAAATTGACCAACAGTAAAGCAAATATCTTTAACTATCTCTTCTCCTACTTTCTGCTGCAAGATTTGCAGAATATCAGATTTTAGAAACTTTAGCTGATGAAGCCAAGCCGAGCTATCCACTCTTACTATCAGTTTTCCTCTAGAAATTTCCTGGGGATGAGTATGAGCGGCAATTGTCTCTCCCACTAAATCTTTCCAGTCATGGACAATTCTTCGTTCCTGTATCCCCTCTATTAAACCATGTTTCCCTAATGTCCGTGGTAGAATTTCTTTTATTCCCTCCATTAAATCTTACCTTCCCTTCTGTTTAATTCCCCTTTATTTCCTATAAATACCCTGCGGAAATTTTTAAAAAATAGCTTTTTGTCTTAATCTTTCCTTATTTTGAATAAACATTTTATTTCCTCCATAATGGTTACGCGGTTTCTCTTAAAGATAACCCCCGCTATTAAAATGCTTAAAAATATCTGGATAGTTGCCAAATCTTTTATGCAATTATCGTTCCCAGCACTACTCTTTCTTTTAGACCGCTCCCGTAAACAAAAAAACCATTACAATGTATCGTTTATTAATCTGCATAAAGGGAGCTTGAGTAAGTTTTTTCCCATCTACCGAAAAGATTTCGGCATTAGTAATAGGTAAGAACTCCCTTCCATTTCGGACATTAAGATTGTCAGAAAGCCTACTTCCCGGTTGAATGTGATAGTCACCGATTATCTTATACTGAGAAGTATAAATAACCAACCTGGTAATTTCTTTAGGTACTTTCATAGGTTCCTCCCTATATACGCATAGGCATAATCACACATAGATAGTCCTTTTTTTCCGGGGGGCGAATTACTCCCGGCCCCAGAGGATCCGAAAGCTCCAGCCGCACATATTCGCTGTCGATATTTCTGAGCGCATCTAAAAGATAGCGACCATTGAAGGTAACCTCCATTTCTTCTCCTTGGAACTGACCCCCCAAATGGTCTCGGGCTTCGCCTATCTCCGGAGTGCTAGAAAAAATTTGAATCTCATCCTTAGTAATAGAAAACCGGACGGCATGAGACCGCTCACTTGCTAGAAGCATCACCCTACGGATAGCCTGAATCAAATCCTGAGTAGCTACCTGTAAAATCCGCGGGCAGTTGCTGGGAATAACTTGCTCATAGTTAGGAAAATTCCCTTCGATTAAACGAGAAACTATTACCGTAGAATCAAGTTTAAACAAAATTTGATTTTGCTGGTAATGTATCTGAACTGGATTTTCATTATCTTCCAGAATTTTCTGCAGGGTCATGACTGCCTTCGCAGGAATGATAATACCCGGTAATTGCAATTTTTCAGGAGTTATTAGTTCAAAAACCGCTAATCTGCGGCCATCGGTAGCTACCGCTTTAAGGCTATTTTCTCCGCTTACCATATAAATTCCATTAAGTACGTAGCGGGCTTCTTCTTCTGACATAGCAAACATAGTTTTAGTGAACATTTCTTTCAGCTGAGATTGGGAAATACTAAAAACATTTTCGGGAGTTATTTCCGGTAAAAGGGGAAAATCAGTAGGAGGTAACCCATAAACCTTGAAAAATGCTTTCCCGCACGATAGCGTAATAACAGTATTTTCCGCTTCAATTTGCAAATTGCCTTCCGGCAATTCACGAATAATCTCAGCTAATTTGCGCCCGGGGAAAGTTGCTGATCCCTCTCTTGAAATTTCACAATCTATCTCGGTTCTGATGCCAACTTCTAAATCAGTAGCTGTTAACTTGACTCTTCCCCGCGCTTCTATAAGAACGTAGGCTAAAATTGGCAGCGTAGTTTTACTACTAATTACTGAATTTATTGTGTTTATCGTCTTCTCGATTTTTTCTTTTTGAATTATAAATTTCATAATTTATCCTCTTTTATAAATATAGAATTTTATAAATATAGAATTAGTATTAGGGGCTGTTAATATGTGAAAATTCAACTTATGCCCTTTTAATTATAATTTTTTCTCCTCTGATAAGCTTATTATAATGTTCCCCTATTTTCCTCTTTATCCCCAAGTTCTAAGTTATCCCCAGGTTGTTCACATTTTGTTGACAAGTTTATGCCTTAATCATCCCAATTAAATTGGCAATCAAACGATAAAAATTTTCATCATCTTCTACTTTCTTTCTAATTTTTTCACAGGCGTACATTACAGTAGTATGATCTCTTCCTCCGAAGTATTCTCCAATTTCCGGTAAGGAAAGTTCCGTCAGCTCTCGGGTTAGGTACATGGCGATTTGCCGAGGAAAAGCAATAGCATCAGTTCGTCTTTTTGCCTTCATATCCGACGGCTTAAGGTTAAAATATTGGGCAACCACTTTCTGAATTAAATCTACGGAAACAACCTTACTTTCGTCTTCTTTTAGAATATCTTTCAAAACTTCTTTAGCAAGATCAATAGTAATTTCACTACCAGTAAAAGAGGCATAGGCTGATAATCTAATAAGTGATCCTTCTAACTCTCGGATGTTGGACTTTATTTTTGTGGCTAAGAAAAGAATAACTTCGTCTGGAAAATCCAACTTATCACATTCTGCTTTTTTTCTTAAAATAGCCATCCGGGTTTCCAGATCCGGAGGTTGGATGTCAGTAATCAGACCCCATTCAAATCGGGAACGAAGACGCTCTTCCAAAGTAGGGATTCCCCGAGGATGGCTATCACTGGTAACTACTACCTGCCGACGCGCTTCGTAAAGAGCATTGAAGGTATGAAAGAACTCTTCTTGTGTACTTTCTTTACCGGCTAAGAATTGAATGTCATCGATAAGTAGAACGTCTATACGTCGGTATTTATTGCGGAATGCCAGAGTGCGATCGTCCCGTATAGAATTGATCATCTCGTTCATAAATTTTTCGGTAGAGACATAAACCACCTTCATCTGTGAAGTGTGTTCCCGGATATACTGCCCGATAGCGTGTAGAAGGTGGGTTTTACCCAGACCCACTCCGCCATAAATGAAAAGGGGATTATAGGACTGAGTTGGTGATTCTGCCACTGCCAGAGCGGCCGCATGGGCAAAACGATTGTTTGCTCCCACGACAAAATTGTCGAAAGTAAACCGGGGATTTAGCTGGACAGCTATTTGGTCATCAGTCCAGGGATGATAATTTTTCTTTTCTTCCACTAAAAGTGGAGGAGAACTGCTAATGGAAAAACGGATATGCACGGGTACTCCAGTAGCTTCCACGAGGGCTTCCTGCAACATTTTTCCATAATGTTCTTGTAACCACTCCTGAAAAAATTTATTAGGAACCTCTAAAACAAGGGCATTTTCGGTAAAGGAAAGGGGACGTAGCGGCTTAATCCAAGTTTCGTAGTTCTGACGGTTTAAATTATGCTGAAGAATTTGTTGAGCTCTTTCCCAAAAGTCTTGCGGAACCTCGCCCATAGCTTACACCCCCCTTACAAAAATTATAAGGACGGGATTTTTCCCCTAGATTATATTTATTGATAGCGAAAAAAATAATAGGGAAATAAAACGTGGTCGTATTATATCAATAATCTTCTCTTTTTTCAATGGGAAAAAATCCTTGTCGGGCCTAGCTTTTGTCATTTTTTCCGGGAAGTCAGCCGGGGGCCGGAAAGACAAAAAGTTAATCTCCAAGATTGAGCCTCCTACACTAATTGCTTGACAGTTAAAAGGTTAGTTCATATAATAAAATTACCGTGAAGCGAACTTACCAGGCCAATAATTACCGGCGTAAACAGACACATGGTTTTCTTTGTCGGATGAGTACTAAAGGAGGAAGGAAAGCGATACGACGAAGAAGACAGAAGGGTAGGTATCGTCTTACCTGAAAGAGGATGAGCGTAAAGTTAGCAAGATTTCCGGCTAGGGAAAGGTTGAAAGGCCGGAGGGATTTTCAGAAAGTGTATCGACTAGGAAATCGCTACGTGGAGGAAGGGTTTGCTCTATATGTATGCCACGTTTCCCCCAAGGAAAGGAAATTGGGGATTTCGGTGAGCAAAAAAATTGGGGAAGCGGTGGAACGTAATCGTATAAAAAGATTATTTCGGGAGCTTTATCGGAAGAATAAACGTAAAATGAAGGAAGGAATTCATATAGTCTTATTGGCCCGGGAGAATTTGTCCCGGTTAAGTTATCGGGAAGGGGAATCAATTTTTTTACGTTTGTTGCAAAAAGCGGAACTATTAAAGGTTGGAAATGAATGACAAAGTTTTTGGTCTACCTGATTAAATTTTATAAATGGTTTATTTCTCCAATTTTCCCGCCAGCCTGTCGATTTTATCCTACCTGTTCACAATATGCATTGGAGGCAATTCAGAAATTCGGACCAGCCAGAGGGTTGTGGCTGGCGTTGAAAAGATTGTTAAAATGCCACCCTTTCAATCCGGGAGGATATGATCCGGTACCCCGTGGATAAAATCTCAGGAGATAGAAAATGGATCGCAATACAATTATTGGATTGACTTTGATCTTTTTAATTCTTTTTGCCTGGCTGTATATCTTTAGTCCTGTTACTCAATTCACTCCTCCCATAGCTCCCACTCCCACGCCCGAAGTCAGCAAGAAACGACCTTTGCTTTCGGAGAGAATCGAGGAAGGAAAAGGAGAGGATCTGACAGTTGAAACTTCGCTGGTAAAAGTGGTTCTTACCTCCCTGGAAGGCGAAGTTAAAAGCTGGCGTCTGAAAAATTACAAAGTCCTCCCTCCGCAAAAAGATTTAATAGCTAAAATTCGGGCATGGTGGCGCAAAGAAAAGGAAATAATTCCTCCTTCAGAAACGGTGGAATTAGTTCCGGAAAGAAAAGCTATAAATGCTTACCTAGCTATCGAATCTTTGCTTGATTTAAAAGGAGAATGGGAGTATCAATATCTTTCTTTCGATAAAAAATCGGTGAAGTTTGACCGCACCGCCGGGGAAGGATTGCTATTTACCAAAGTTTTACGTTTCTCCGATGAGGATTATAAGGCCGAACTGGAAATAATGGTGAAAAATCTTACCTCCCGGACAATTTCCGATATTCGGTATCAGCTGATGTGGGGACCGGGAATTCACTACCAGCCGGAAGAGGCTCGGGCCGGAGCATATATCGGCCCGGTTAGTTGCGTGGATCGTAAAATTATAAATGAAAAGGGGAAAGTTAAAGATGGGGAAATTCGCCGCACGGGCAATATTTCATGGGTAGCTTTTAAGAATAAATATTTTTTGATAGCCATTATTCCTCAGATCCGGGCCGAAGCACTGATAATCGGAAAGGAAGGCGAAAACAATTTCTTTACTGGCTTGGAAATGCCAGCTATTAACCTAGGACCAGGAGAAATGGTGAGACATACTTTCTGGGTTTACGGAGGACCTCAGGACTACGATCGATTACGCGCCCTTAAAGTAGATTTAGAAAAAGTAGTGGGATTGGGCTTTTGGGGCTCTATGTTCAGGTTAGTGATTCTGGATTTCCTGAAGTTGCTTTATCGGGTATTCAGGAATTATGGGCTGGCGATTCTTCTCTGGACGTTAATTATTAAACTATTTCTCTACCCATTTATGAGAACCAGTTTTCGCTCCATCCGCATAACACAAGTATTACAGCCACAATTGAATGCTCTACGAGAAAAGTATCGGAATAATCCTAAGAAATTAAACGAGGAAACGCTGGCTCTTTATCGTAAATATAAGATTAATCCCCTCAGTGGGTGCTTACCTCTGTTGGTGCAAATGCCCATTCTTTTTGCTCTTTATAGTACATTGCGAAGTACTATCGAACTGCGAGGAGCTCCCTTTATGGGTTGGATTACTGATCTTTCTCAGAAAGATCCCTATTACATCTTACCAATATTAATGGGGGCTACCAGCCTTGTCCAGCAGAAAATGTCTACTCCTACTGATGGAGGGCAGGCTAAATTCATGATGATTTTACCCATATTTTTTACCTTTTTGTTTTTAAATTTCCCTGCCGGCCTTACTCTATATTGGTTCGCCTATAATGTATATAGCATTCTAGAACAGTACTGGATAATCAAGCGCTTGAAAGTTAAGGAGGCGAAATGAAGGATGAAATGGGTGGAACAAGAAGGTAAGACTCTGGAAGAAGCGATTGAGAAGGCACTCCAAATTTTACAGGTCTCGCGGGATAAAGTCAATATAGAAATATTAGACGAAGGGAACAAGGGTCTCTTTCGATTAGGTTCTAAAATGGCTCGAGTAAAAGTCCAGCTAAAAGAGGACATAAAAGGAAATTCCCGGGAGATTGTATCGCAAATATTGAAAGGGATGGGATTAGAAGGGGAGATTATAGACAAAACTTCCGGAGAGGGACAAAATCTTAGTTTTGAAATAATATCTGATAAGAAAGGGTTATTAATTGGGAAGCGAGGGCAGACTCTGGAGGCCTTACAATTTCTAGTTAACCGAGTTCTAAACCGGGGGAGGAAGCGGGAAGATTATGTGAGAGTGGAGATTGATGCTGATGGATACCGTGAACGCCGACGCCGTTCTCTCACCGCATTAGCCCGACGCCTGGCAGAAAAGGCAAAACTTAGTGGTAAAGAAATAATGATAGAGCCAATGAGTCCCCAAGATCGGAGGATCATACATTTAACTTTGAAAGACGATCAGAGAGTAAAAACTTTCAGTCGGGGAGAGGGTACCTTTAAAAAAGTCGTGATTTCCGCTGTGAAGGAGGAAAAAGATTCTGGTAAATCAATACCTCCGGAAGTCTGAATTTGAGGTAGAGGAGTTCGAGCGGAAAATAACCGCTGGAGTATATAGGTGGGGAATAACTTTTTCTTCTTCGCAGATAATGCAGCTCTTCTTTTTTTTTCGAGAAGTAAAGGAATGGAATAAAAAATTTAATCTTACCGGATTTCAAACTGACGATGATATAATTAATTATCTATTCTTGGAATCTTACTCCTGCGTGATAGTAATTCGGGAAATTCAATGGGACAATTTAATTGATATTGGAACGGGAGCTGGATTTCCGGGTATCCCTCTGAAAATTTATTTTCCTCAAAAAAGCCTGACTCTTCTGGATGCTTCACTTAAAAAAACTCGTTTTTTACAATGGTTGATAGATAGGTTAGAGCTACCCTCCGTGGAAATAGTTTGGGGAAGAGCAGAAACTTATGGACGGAGAGAAGGATACCGGGAAAGATACAGTTTGGGGGTAGCCAGGGCGGTAGCTCCTTTAAATATCCTTCTAGAACTGACACTCCCTTTTGTGAAAATAGGGGGTTTTTTCCTAGCCCAGAAAGGAAAAGCGAATCAAGAATTAAAAGAATCGAAAGAGGCGATGAAATTGCTGGGTGGTCAACTTGAAAGGATTGAACATTATATCCTGCCAGAATCTAATATACAGCGGCAGTTAATTCTTATAAGGAAAATTCATTCTACCCCAGCAGAATTTCCTCGACGACCGGGTCTTCCTCGTAAAAAGCCGCTTACAATCTCCCGGCTTTATCAATGTTTCACGTGAAACATTTTTTGATTTCTTATCCTCCAGCGGTTATATTTTACTTGAGGAAGATGGGTAGGATTATTGCTATTGCTAATCAGAAAGGCGGGGTGGGAAAGACTACCACTGCAATAAATTTAGGAGCCTGTCTTTCCGTTGCGGAGAAAAGAACTTTACTAGTGGATATTGATCCTCAGGCTAATTCTACCAGTGGTTTAGGAGTGAATCTTTCTCCTCAGCAATCTAGTATTTACCAGGTACTTTTAAAACAACTTCCTCTTTCTCAGGTTATTCAGGGGACTGAACTTCCTTACCTTCAACTAGTCCCTTCGCAATTAGATCTAACCGGGGCAGAGATAGAACTAGTGGATTTTTCTGATCGGGAATCCCGATTACAACAAGCATTGCGGGAAATAAAAGGAAATTACTATTACGTCCTAATCGATTGTCCTCCTTCATTGGGCCTCCTCACCATTAATGCTCTTACTGCTGCTGATTCGGTGCTTATTCCCCTCCAGTGTGAATATTATGCTCTGGAAGGACTTTCCAAGTTATTAAGAACTATCGACTTGGTACGCAAAAAACTTAATCCTCTATTGAGCATAGCCGGAGTTCTACTTACTATGTATGATACCCGGGTAGTGCTCTCCCGCCAGGTAAAAGAAGAAATATTACGAAATTTTCCTCACCGTGTTTATCAGACAATAATTCCCCGCAATATTCGGTTGAGTGAGGCCCCTAGTTTTGGAAAACCAATTCTTCTTTATGACATTAAATCCCGAGGAGCGGAAGCCTATTTTAAATTGGCAAAGGAGGTTATCGCTGATGGGTAAGCAGGCGCTGGGCAGGGGATTAGAAGCTTTGATCCCTAGTCCAGAAAGTGGGGTGGTGGAAATAGATGTTGCGGAAATAAAGTCTAGTCCTCGACAACCGCGAAAGAAATTTTCCGAAGAAAGAATGGAGGAGCTGGTTGCTTCCATACGAGAGAAGGGAGTGATCCAGCCTATCCTTTTACGACGGATTTCATCCGGATACCAGATTGTAGTTGGTGAAAGACGCTGGCGGGCGGCATTAAAAGCAGGACTTGAGAAAATTCCCGCTTTAGTCAAGGAGGTTTCGGATAGAGAAACTCTGGAACTGGCGCTGATAGAAAATCTTCAAAGGGAAGATCTTAATCCCCTGGAAGAAGCCGGAGCTTATCGGCAGTTAATGGAGGAATTTGGCCTTACCCAGGAAGAAATAGCTGCCAGAGTGGGTAAAGATCGTTCCACGGTTACCAATATTCTTCGGTTGTTGCGGCTTCCTCCTTTCGTTCAGGATCAAATTTTACAGGCTAAAATCTCTCTGGGTCATGCCCGGGCGATTCTCTCTTTAGAGAATGAGCAGGAGCAAATCCGAGTTTGTAAACGCATTATTTCCAGGGAGTTATCAGTACGCCAAACCGAACAATTAATCCGTTCCCTTAAACGGAAGCCGGTAGAGAAAGAAAGGTTGAAACTCCCTTCTTTCGTTGAGAATGTCCTGGAAGAATTACAGCGAATTTTCGGTACCCGGGTAAGAATCCGTGAAGGAAAAAGAAAAGGAATTATTGAAATTGAATATTATTCACCCGAAGAGCGGGACCGCATTCTTGAAAAGTTACTCCCGTACCATCATTAAGTGTTTATGGGATCAAGAATTAGGGAAAAAAAGGTTACGCTGCTAGTTATACACTATGATCATCGCCGTATATGGAAATTTACAGTATCTAATTTTTTCCTCTACGGGGTGGTGCTTAGCGTATTATTGGTAGTCATCTGGGCATCCTTAGTTATTGTGGAAGAAATTCGTTCCTTTCCTTTAAAACAGGTTAATCAATTCTTAATCACAGAGCTGGGATCTATTCAGGAATACCTCCATTTTCTGGATTCTCGTGATCGGCAGATAAAACTACTTCTGGGAATTGAAGAACAGGGGTCCCATTACGGAGCAAAAGGAGAAACCGAAGTAAAAGAAGACAATGTCTTGTCCTCGCCCACATTAGTCCAAAGCGAATTTCAGCGTATCCGCCAGCAGGCCCGAGAGTATGAGAGAAGTTTCCGACAAATTGAAGAGGTGTTTACCAAGCAGAAGTTTTTGCTGGCGGCTACTCCTTCCATCTGGCCGACCCGGGGATGGGTAAATTCGGGTTTTGGGTTGCGGATTTCTCCTTTTACTGGTAGATGGGAGATGCATGAGGGTATTGACATTGCCAATAATATAGGGACTCCTGTGGTCAGTCCCGCTGATGGTGTAGTGAAATTTGTCGGATGGTATGGAGGTTACGGGGTTTCACTAATAATTGTGCATGGCTATGGTTATTCTACTCTTTACGGACATCTTTCTCAAGCAAGGGTAAGGCCGGGACAGAGAGTAAAAAGGCATCAAGTTATTGCCCATATGGGAAATACAGGTCGTAGCACCGGCCCCCATCTTCACTATGAGGTGAGGGTTAACGATAAACCGGTCAATCCTCGTCGTTATATGCTCGACTGATGAGTATTTATTCGCTCATTTATGGTCTTGACAATCCTCAGTAATTCTGTTTAAAATATAATGCAATGACCCCCAGAGAAAGATTGGCAAAAGCTTTGAACCACCAAGAACCGGATAGGATCCCTTTAGACTTAGGAGGGGTGGTTACCGGGATTACTAAAATTGCTCATCAAAGACTGAGACATTATTTAGGAATGGATGGAGAAGAGAAAGTTATTGACAAAATACAGCAATTGGTACGTCCGGAGGAAAGCATTCTTAATTTTCTTCAAATTGACACCCGTTATGTTTACATGCCTGCACCCAAGGAAACCGGGGGGAGAAATTTGCCAGGAGATATCTGGGAAGACGAATGGGGAGTGAAAAGAAAGGAAACCGAGTATTATTATGAAATGATAGAGAACCCCTTAAATAAAGCGTCTTTGGAGGATCTGAATAAAATAAATTATCCCGATCCGCATCTTCCTTCCCGTTTTGAAGGACTGGGAGAGGAAGTGAAGAGAATGTATGAGGAAACAGACTATCCAGTAATTGTTAACGTTATAGGCTCGGTATTTGAATTTTCTTGGTATCTGAGAGGATACGAAAACTTTATGACCGACTTATTGATTAATCCTGGTCAAGCCTGCGCTCTTATGGATAGGATGCTGGAGTTTCAGATGGGTCTATTTGAAGAAATTCTGAATAGAACGGGGGATTATGTTGCGGTAGTATTATGTGGTGATGATATTGGTACCCAGAAAGGACCTACCATTTCTCCCGATATTTATCGAAAATACATTAAACCTCGTCAGAAGAAACTCTACGATATGATTAAAAAAAAGACAAAAGCGAAGTTATTTTATCACTCCTGTGGAGGTATATATCCATTTATTTCCGATCTAATTGAAATTGGGGTAGACATTCTCAATCCAATTCAGGTTTCAGCAGAAGGAATGAACACTGAAAGACTTAAAAAAGAGTTTGGCAAGGAATTAATTTTTTGGGGAGGGATTGATACTCAGTACATACTTCCTTATGGTAGTCCTAAGGAAGTTAAAGATGAAGTCCGGCACAGAATTGAAGATCTTGCTCCTGGTGGAGGATACGTTCTTAATTCTGTGCATAACATTCAGCCGGACGTTCCTCCGGAGAACGTGGTAGCAATGTTTGACGTTGCCCGAAAATATGGATGTTATCGATAAAATAGGAGAAAGCTGGAAATTAGAGCCAGGGGGAGGTGAGGAATTGAAAGAGCAAGCCCAGCTTAAGATACTCCGGGGGAAATTAAAAAGGAGGAAACAATGATGAAAAGAATTTTTCTATCAATACTAGTGGTAGCCTTGCTATTAGGTGGTTTCTTATTGGATGCCACTGCGCAAAAACCAGGTGCGGGTATGTATTTCCGGTTGGTTACCCACGGGGGAGATGATCCCTTCTGGGCAGTAGTACATAAGGGTATGCTCGACGCTGCCAAAGAATTGGGTTGCCGAGCTGATATCGACCTCTGCGGAGGGGATCTTGCTTTACAGCAGAAAAGATTCCGCGAAGCAGTGGGAATGAAACCCGACGGAATAGCTCTGGTTATTAATGACGATACCGCATGGGATAAGCCAGTTGCGGATGCATTGGTGGCAGGAGTGCCGGTGATTGGTATGAACAACGATGACAAAGAACACGCGGCGGGAAATCTTAGACTCTGTTACATTGGCCAAGACGAGAGACGTGCCGGTTACATGATTGGTAAGAGATTGTTCGAAGAAGGACGTAAAAAGGGATGGGATTTAACCAAAGCACACGTAGCCATGCCAGTAGAAGTGCCGGGGGCGATGTACGGAGTTGTGAGGTCCCAGGGTATTCTAGATGCAATGAAGGAATACGGTATTACTTCTTATGAAGTAATAGATGCTGGTGGTTTGGAGATGACTACTGTGGAATCGCGCGAGACCTCATACCTTCTCGCCAATCCTAAGACCAAATTCATGATCGGCTTAGGTGGAATCTGCACCGATAGGCTCACGGATTCGCTCAAGGCCGCGGGCAAAAAGCCGGCGGAAGTCATTGCGGGAGGATTTGATACCACTCCCACCACGCTAACTGGAATTAGAGAGGGATATGTGACTGCGACCATTGATCAGCAGCAGTACTTACAAGGATATTTCGCTATTTACGTACTCTATTTATACAAGAAATACGGTTTGTTACCGAACATTGATACCGGAGGCTATCTGGTTGACAGTGTAGATAAAATCGGGCTGATAGAGAAACTTTCGCCACTCATGATAAGATAAAGAGATTAACGATAAAGCTTGAAATTCCTGCTGAAGGGGGAGCAGACTCTACTGCTCCCCCAAAAATTAATAAAGGAAGATTACTAAAAGATGATCAGCTATGGACGTAAATTTTTTTCCTATCGGGCAGTAAGTACTCTGGTAGTTTTTGTTGCCTTGATATTATTTTTTACCTTCTTCACCCCCCAACGCCTTTTTATTGACCCCCGGAATATTAGTGCTCTAAGCAAGTTGATGCCAGATCTGGGTATTGTGGCTCTGGGAGTGGGGATGTTAATGATCTGTGGGGAATTTGATCTTTCGATTTGTTCGATTCTACCATTTTGTTCCTATATTTTTGTGTTGCTTTTACGTGCAGGTACGAATTTATCAGTCAATCTGGTTATTACTCTGCTGGGGGGAGCTTTTTTGGGGTTAGTGAATGGCCTGGTAACGGTGAAAGGGCGTATTCCCTCCTTTATAACCACCTTAGGGACGATGATGTTCTGGCGGGGAGTCCTATATGTTCATTCTCGCATGTGGCCAATAGGGATAAGAGCTTATCTCCCCACAGGATCGTCCTTTGAAAATATCCTCACCGGTATAATTGGCGGGGTCCTTCCGGTTCAAGTGCTCTGGTTTGGATTTTTGGGGTTAGTTCTGGGAATTATACTGCACTTTCATAAATTTGGTAATTGGGTGTATACCACGGGAGACAACAAGGAAGCAGCGCGGGCGATGGGGATAAATACTGATCGGGTTAAGACCATTTGTTTCATGATTGTGGGAGTTTTATGTGGCTTTGCGGCAGTTATGCAACTTCTGCGCCTGGGGTCATTTGCCGCTACACAAGGAATAGGATTTGAGCTTAAAGCTATTGCTGCCTCGGTGGTGGGAGGCACCTCTCTTAGGGGAGGAATAGGGAGTATGGCAGGGATTTTTTTGGGAGCCCTTACCATCCAAATTCTGGAAAATGGACTTATCTTCATGAGAGTTCCTGTATTTGGAATTACGACCTTTATAGGTTTGGCTATAATTTTATTTGTAATTTTGAATAATTATATAGAAAGAAAAAGAAGGGGGTAAAAGGCTTATTAATTTAAATAAGAAAAGGAGCTTTTAAATGACGGCGGTTGATGTTTCCAAAAGATCGGAAGAAAGTCTGGTTAAGATGGTAAATATTCACAAATGGTTTGGTAAAGTTCACGCTTTAAGGGGGGTAGACTTTGAAGTTAAGCACTCGGAAATCGTGGGGTTGGTGGGTGACAATGGCGCAGGCAAATCAACTTTGATAAAAGTTCTTTCCGGATATCACGTAGCCGATGAGGGAGATATATATTTTGAGGGTAAAAAAGTAAATATTAATTCCTCCCTGGATGCCAGGAAATTAGGAATTGAGACTGTTTACCAAGAACAAGCATTAGCCCCCAACGTAAGCATATCCAGAAACATATTTATGGGAAGGGAACCTGCTGTATCAATGGGATTTCTAAATAAGAAAGTAATGAATAAAGAAAGTATGGAAGCTTTAGAAAGCATCGGACTGCATTTGAGAGCGCCGGATACACTTATTACCATGTTATCGGGAGGTGAAAGACAGGGAGTAGCGATAGCCAGAGCTTTACATTTTGAAGCTCAATTGGTAGTACTGGACGAACCTACTATTGCCTTATCTATTAAAGAAACCCAGCAAGTATTAGAGTTTATTAAAAAATTAAGAAAGGAAGAGATTTCGGCAATTTTTATAACCCACAATCTCTATCATGTATTTCCTATTGCCGAACGATTTGTAGTCTTAGCCCGGGGTAAAAAGATAGCGGACGTTAGAAAAGAAGATACTTCGATAGATGATCTTGCGGAAATGATAATAAGGCGTCCTTCTGATGAATAAAGTTATCTCCGGTTAGAAAAATATTAAAGCAAAGCTTTGGTTAGAAGAATGAGATTTCTTAAACTTTTTTTAACCTATAGATCCTCCAGTATTTTCCTGGTATTTATAGCACTAATACTTTTGTTTACCCTCTTTTCACCCGGACATCAGTTTAGCAGTCGCGAAAACATTGAAACACTTCTAGCCTTGGGATCCGAATTTAGTATTACTGCTTTAGGTATTGGTATGTTAATGATCTGTGGGGAATTCGATCTTTCCGTTGGCTCAATTGTGGTTTTTTGCTCTTTTGTTTTTATAAGATTGTTTGAAGCAGGAATGAATTTATTTTTAGCGGGATTTATCACCTTGCTGGTGGGAGCTCTTCTTGGTTTTCTGAATGGTCTGGTAACGGTGAAAGGGCGTATTCCCTCCTTTATAACCACCTTAGGGACGATGATGTTCTGGAGAGGGATGACACTTTTATTATCCCTTGGATTTACCAGGCCTTTCAATCCTGCGGTTTCACCATTTTTTTGCAATCTTCTAACCGGTAAGATTGGAGGAATTTTTCCCTTTCAAGCGGTTTGGTTTGTGGTGTTTGGGTTAGTTCTGGGAGTCATACTTCACTTCCATAAATTTGGTAACTGGGTGTATACCACAGGAGACAACAAGGAAGCAGCGCGGGCGATGGGGATAAATACTGATCGGGTTAAGACCATCTGTTTCATGATTGTGGGAGTTTTATGTGCCTTTGTGGCGGTTATGCAAATTGTAAGGGTTAGCTCATTCTTTTCTCGAGCAGGAGAAGGTTGGGAACTCAAAGCTATTGCTGCCTCGGTGGTAGGAGGCACCTTCCTTATGGGAGGAATAGGGAGTATGACGGGGATTTTCCTGGGAGCATTTACCATCTCGGTTATAGAAAATGGGTTAGTAGTATTAAGAATTCCTTATTTTTGGACCTATGTAGTTTTTGGTCTGGTTATAATTTTCTCAGTACTTTCTAGTATGTATATGGAAAGAAGAAAACTAAGCCACGGTTCAGCTTTCTCAGCAGGTCCCCGAAGAAGAAACGAGTGATGTTATCCCCATCACTTTCCGCAAAACAAACTGACAGGTCCAAGGACAACCCTCACCAAAGAAAAAAGTTCTTCAACTAAATTTTCCGTAATGTTCGGCTATTTCTACCATGATTTTTAGATTTTCCAGTTGCGCATCTGCTGGCACTTCGTCACTGGTACCTAATATGTAACCGCCTCCTTTTGCTCCTTCCTCTAAGCAGCGATTAGTTTCTTTTTCCGCCTCCGTCCGATTTCCCCGGACGAGAATCAGGGGATTAAAATTTCCCATAATGCAAATCTGTTCTCCGTATTCTTTCTTGGCATCTTTCAGGGAGAAGTCTCCATTTACATTATCGAAGGGGGTAACGAAGTGAGGCTTGGCCTCCATAATTAAAGGCATCAAATCTTTTATCTTTCCACTAAGAAAGACCCCCAGATATTTATTTTTATTTATATTTTTTACTACTCTCTTTAATCCGGGGAGAACCCAATCCTTAAAAAAGATAGGACTCACAATACTGGTAGACGCCCAGCAGCAATCGTAGATTAATACTTCGCTAGGTGAATTATTAAATGCTTGAATTTCAAAATCCTTGACTTTTTGGACGGTATCAAAAACTGTCCTCATAAGTTCAGGGGCATCATAAAAGTCCAAAAGATAACGAGACATGCCTCTCATCTGACCCACACTGTAAAAAGCGTCCGTGATCCAGAAACTCACTACTCCATTGTCCTTTACTACCTCAATCGCTTCCCTGACCTCGGAGTTATCTACCACCGCCATCTTTAACCACTGCTCCAAATAATTAAGGTAAAGCTCATAATCTTGCAATCTTTTTATAGGGTATTCAATAATTTTATTCACTACCGGATCAGCAGAAAGGTAATTACTCACTATTTTAGTCTTCAAACTTCCTCGGGGTGTCTGGATTCTTCTTTCTCTTACCACCCTCCCCCCTGGATAACCGATGATTCTAGTTTCATCACTCCACCCCGGGTCCCAGCGGAGGTAAAATTCAGGGCCTACTCCCTGAAATTGAAAAGCGTCCGAACCTATAATTTGATGGCACTCGTATACCCCTTTCCAATCACATCTACCTACCAGGTGATTAGCAAAACGAGCTTCAATTTCCGGACAGACCGGTATGCGATCAACTTTTTCTTTCCTAATGGCGGCTATTATTCTTTCTTTAGAAGTCATAAATATCACCTCAGGCTTTAATACCGGTTAGAGTTATACCCTCGATAAAGTAGCGCTGGGTAAAAAAGAATAGCAGAATAACGGGGAAGGTCACTATGGTGCTGGTAGCCATAAGAGCACCCCAATCCGCACCGTGGGCTCCGAAAAATTGCTGCAGACCTATAGCCACGGTATACTTTTCTTCACTATTTAAAAAGATTAGAGGTCCTATAAAATCATTCCAGGTCCATAGGAATTCAAAAATAGCTACTACCGCCAGAGCTGGTTTAGTGAGGGGGAGCATGATTCTCCAGAATATACCGAAATGGGAGCAGCCGTCTATCTTAGCAGCATCGGATAATTCTTCGGGAATGGTAAGAAAAAATTGTCGAAGTAAAAATATAAAAAATGCGGAACCGAAAAAGCAAGGGATAATTAAAGGTTTAAAAGTATCAATCCAGCCGAGTTTCCTGAAAGTAATAAAAAGAGGGATCATGGTAACCTGGAAAGGAATCATCAGAGTAGCTAAAGTAACCACAAAGAAGAAATTTCTTCCCGGCCATTTTAGACGGGCAAAACTATACGCTACTATCGGACAGGATACTAAGCGTCCAATTACCGAAAGAGTAGTAACTATACTACTATTCAAAAAGTAACGTGCAAAAGGAACCATACGCAATCCCCGTGGATAGTTTTCCCAGGCTACCGGCTGCGGTATCCATTTCGGCGGGAAAACAAAGAGTTGGCTCTGTATTTTTAGGGAAGTAGAAACCTGCCAGAGAAAGGGAAGAATATATATTATGCTCCCTAGACCCAGGAATAAATAAACCAGAATGTCCAGAATCCGCTTCCGGGCATTAATCGATAGATAAACTGCCGGCATAGACTTTATCTCCTTTCATAATAGACCCATCGGGATGAGGTATAAAGAATAACAATAGTACAAATAAAGATCATTAAAAAAAGGACGGTAGCTATACTAGAAGCGTATCCCATTCGGAAGTAACGAAAGCCTTGTTGGTATAAATAAGGAACTAAGAATAGGGTAGATCGGGCGGGACCGCCACCAGTCATGATATAAACTTCTGTAAAAGTTTGAAAGGCAGAAATAGTGTTTATGACCAGGTTAAAAAATATGGTGGGGGTTAACATGGGAAGGGTTATGTAAAGAAACTGCTTCCAGACATTGGCTCCGTCAATCTCAGCTACTTCATAAAGTTGACGGGGTATATCCTGCAAACCAGCCAAAAAGATTATCATCGTTCCCCCTACCATCCAAATGCGCATAAGTATTATTCCCGGTTTAGACCAAATAGTACTGGCCAGCCATCCGGGTCCGGTAACTCCAATCTTTGCCAGTAAATTGTTAAGTAATCCGTATTGAGGGTTAAGTATCCAGACCCACAAAATAGCAGTGGATACAATAGGCACAATAGCCGGGAGGTAAAAAATTGTCCGGAACAATGGCCTGCCTTTAATAGATCGATTCAATAAAAGAGCCAGTGCCAAAGCAACCATTAAACCTGCGGGTACCGAAACTCCGGTAAAGTAGAGGGTATTGAAAACGGTGTTCCAGAAGATAGGATCCTTAAAAAAGAGTTCTTGGTAATTTTCCAAAAATATCCATTGTGGTGGGCTTACTACATCATAGGAGCAAAAACTATATAATAATACCGAACCAATGGGATAAAGCATAAAGGCCAGGAATCCTAAGATCCATGGAAGGGCAAATAAATAGCCATGAATTGTGTCCCTTATCTTACTACGCCATTTTAAAGTAAACGGCATTTTTCCCTTACGGTTAACGATAAAGTGACATAATAAATTTTAAAAGAGGCCGGGAGTAATTATCACTCCCGGCCTCTTTTCTTTATTTGCGACCAATGACTCGATTTACTTCCCGCTGAACCATATCCTGGAGATCTCGTAACGCCTTCTCGGGAGTTTTCTGGAGGTAGATAGCCGATTCGATAGCGGCAGTAAATTGATCTTTATAAAATTGTAATACTGGCATATCGCGTACTTCATAATTATGTTTGGCATATTCCGCAATTTTCATAAAGAGAGGATTTTTAGTAAAAGCAGGAAGATGTAGAAAATCGGAACGAGCAGGAATATCTCCTCCTACCGAAGTAGTTATGGAAGACCCTACCAGGGTCATGAATTTAAGGAATTCCCAGGCTTCTTTTGATTTTTTGGTTCCTTTGGGGATAAAGAAGGTATCGGCATAAACTGGATTTACCGGCTTTCCTCCTCGCGGATAGGGTAGTTCGAATACATCGAAATCAATATCGGGGGCATAAGCTCTTATCTCGCTGATATGCCAGATTCCCTGAAACTGCAAGGCTTGCACTTTCATGCAAAAAGGATCAGCAAAAGTAGCTTGGGCCGCCACTTGTGCCTGCTTCAAAAATCCTGTCACTTTCTCGGCATCGTATTTCTTAGCCCAGGAAACTAACCAGCGAAGGGATTCTAAATTTTTGGGATCGTCAGCAATGGTTACTTTCTGGCCTTCAGGATCCCAGGTCTTTCCACCATTCTGCCAGAAATAAGCAAAGTTCCACCACCCACCTTGCCACGGAACATATCCTATTACCTCATACCTTCCCGCAGCATCCTTCCGGGTTAATTTTTCGGCATAAAGTTCCAGCTCATCCCAGAATTTTGGAGGTTGATTGGGATCCAGTCCTGCTTGCCGGAACAAACCTTTGTTATAATATACTGCCATCGCCGCCCCGCATGCTGGCAAACCATAGAGAGTTCCTTTGTATTCGCTAAGCTCTAACACGGAAGGCAAAAAATCTTCTCTGGCAATAGCCGGATCTTTTTCAATAAATTCATTGAGAGGGGTAAAATATTTAGGTAAAACATGCAGGTCAAAAGTTCCCCAGATGTAACATACGTCAGGAGGATTACCTCCGGTAATAGCGGTCATAAGTTTATCCCTTATGGTATCACCGGGTACTGAAAGGACTTTTACTTCCCAGTAAGGTTTAACCGCATTCCAGACATTTACGATACTTTCGTGATAGACTTTCCATTCCCCGCCATAGGGATGCCAGTAAGTGAGGGTCACCTTTTTCTGAGCAGTGGTGGGAAGCGAAAGCAGCACTAGCACCATTAAAATTAATGCCATCCCTAAAGCTATTCTTTTATTCATTTTTTCACCTCCGTATGATTTTAATTAACCGGGGAAATAAATTTTTTACAAATCGTTTTATCACCTCCCTTAGTTAAAACTTCGCATTCTCCAAGGAACATTGCTGGATTTAAATTTTTAACTGATTAGTGGTTTAAGATACTCTATACTTTTCTTAAGCGACTCTACCCCATCGACTTCAATAGAAAGGCAGCCATTATAGTTATTTTGTTTGAGAACCTTCAGACAGCTAGGTATGTCCACTTCCCCATCCCCAATGGGTACTCCGGCAGGAACTCCAGTAGCGTGGCCGGCTACCATTTTCCTTTTTACATCTTTTAAATGGACGTGAACTACTCGGGGGACTACCGCTTTGAGCACCTCTATTGAGTCATTTCCAGCTACCGCTACATTTCCAGTATCAAAATTTATTGCCAGATATTTGGAATCATTAAGGCTCAGTATCTTAAGTAACCCTTCTGCATTTGTAGTATAAACTCCATGGGGTTCAATAGTCAGAATAATTCCATAATTTTCGGCAGTTTTTAACAGAGTATCTAAATTGTATTTCATAATTTTAAAAGCATCTTCATCACTCATCCCTTCTGGTTTGGGCCCCTCGGCAGTGTTGACTATTGGACTCCCTAGAATGTAAGCGTAGCGAAATGCTTTCCTTAAATAATCCACTCCATATTCGGTATCTAAAAGATTAGAATGAGCACTTAAACAAGCTACCTTTAACCCTGCCTTTTCGATCTTTTTTCGCATTTCCATAGGGTCGTCTTCTAGACTGGTAATATTACAATATCCATAAACGTTTAAAAGACACCGGCCAGTCATAACCTCTGGCTCTATATACTCGAGCCCGAGCTCTTTAGTCATGCGAATGGCATAGTCAAAATCTTTTTCTTCCCGGCGAAAAGTGTCTGCCTCAGCACATAATTTCATTACCATAGATTGGTTCCCTCCCTAAACATATTTTAAAACAATTCTTTTAGGCTTCAAAATCTTGAAATTTTTCTAAAACAAAATCTTTCCGAGTAAGAGCTAAACCAATATATAGTGCGTCCAGGATACTCAACAGCGGAATTAATGTTCTGGTAGTAACGCCAAAAACAGAAAGTGCCCGACGGGTAGCCAAAAGTACAATATCGGCATATTCCGTAATGGGGGATTTCATGAAGCTGGTAATACAGATGGTTTTAGCACCGTTTTTCTTAACTAAAGATAAACAGCGAATAGTTTCGGCAGTATTTCCGGAATAAGAAATACCAATTCCCACGTCATCGGGAGCAAGTTGGGTAGCTGAAACTATTTGCAAATAGGGATCGTTATAAGCAAAGGCGGGGACTCCCAATTTCGAAAACATGTAACTGCCTGCCTGAGCCAAAATTCCTGATCCCCCAATACCATACAGTCCTACTTTCTTAGCAGAAGCGATTGCTTCCACTGCTCGTTTAAATTCTTTCATATCCAGGATAGTTTTGATATTTTCCAAACAGCTAATATTTGCCCTCATAACCTGGTCCACTACTGGTTCCACATCTTTATTCCAGGATTCGGCCTCGAATTCGGGTTGTCGGGACTTGGCTAAGTCTCCAGTAAGGCCTATTTTTAGCTCCTGATAACCATCGAAACCGACGCTACGACAGAAGCGAGTTATGGTAGCTTCACTAGTCTCGGTAGTTTTGGCTAATTCAGATATAGAAAGGAATATCACTTCTTTCGGATGGGCCAGGACATAATCCGCTACTTTTTTTTCCGAAGTCCGCAATTTCGATAAATTTAACGTGATCCGGGAAAAAGCTTCTAAGGTACTAGCAAAATCGCCCTTCATGTAGAAAATTACCATCCTTTTGGGGGAAATTTTCACATAAATTTTATAGAGAATGAATTTTATTGTCAAGGGAAAATATTCTTTTAAATTTTCTGCAAAAATTGAGTTTATAATCTAGTAATCTTGACGCAGTTAGGAAGCTGTGTTATTATATACTGATTTTTGGATAAAGGTGGGATAGGATTTGGAAGCACTGAAAATCATTCAACAGGTAGAAGAAGAGAGCGAAATGCAAATTCAAAAAGCTCAAGATGAGGCCCGAAAGATAATTGCTTCCGCCGAAGAGAGAAAGGAGCAATTATTGGAAAAAGCTCGGGAAGAAGGCAAGGCGGAGGCTGCCCGGATTCTACAAAAGGCCCGAGAAGATGGGCAGAAGGAAATTGAAAAAATGCGAGTGAAAGTGGAATTGGAAATTAAGAGTTTGCGGCAAGGGGCCCAAAATAATCGGGAGAGAGCTATAAATGCTATTCTGCGGGGGATTGTAGATTGAAATGGCAGTAACTCCTATGAAGAAAATTCAAATTATTGGGCATCAAGACCATCGAGAGAAAATTATCAATCTATTGCATCGCACGGGAAGAGTGCAAATTATATCTTCTTCCTCTCAGGAATTGCCCAAAGAAGATATTGGGGTATGGGAGAAAAAACTTTCCGAACTTTCATTTGCCATCGATTTTCTACACAATTATGAGGAAAATAGTCGGGGATTGCTAGGAGGGATGTTTTCTTCCCGGATTATAATAAGTGAGCACCAGTGGGAAAAGGCGCAGGATGAATTTGTCGGTTCCCAGATTGTTAATCAGTGCCAGGAAATTTCTTCTCAGTTAAATGAAATTCGTAATCTGGGGAATCGTTTAAAATCGCGTTATGATTTTCTTTCTCCCTGGCAGAATCTTTCCCTTCCGCTGGAGAATTTAGTTCCTACTCGTAAAATCAGATTGCAAGTCGGAACATTTACTGTTCGAGAAGGCGAAGATTTTTATAGAGAAATTCAACCAAAGAATCTCCCGCTTCATATCGAGGAGGTATTTCGAACCGCTTCTACCCTTTATGTAGTTATTATATACATATCCCAAGTAGAAGAAATATTCCTACTTTTACGCCGACATCATTTTTCTCCAGTTGACTTTGCCGGTTTTAAAGGAATTGTTTCTTCTCTTCTAAAAGAAATCAGCGAAGAGATGGGGCAGCTCCAGGAAAAGGAAAAACAACTTCACCAGAAGGCTAAGAAGCTGGCCCGCTATCGTCAGCAGTTATTAATGGAGTATGATTACTGTCTTACACAAAAACAAAAAAAGGAAGTTCTTATAAAGCTTTTATACACCCGGAAAGCTTTTGTCATTGAGGGATGGATTAGGGCTAAAGATATCGATTTTTTGAGAAAGCAACTAGAGGACTTGACTCCCCAGGTAGGGGTCTGGATAAGAGATCCGGGAGACGAAGAAGTTCCGGTGGAGATTGAAAATTCCGCCTTCTTTCGTCCTTTTGAACTTATCACTCGTCTTTATGGTATGCCCCACCCTCGGGAACTGGATCCTACCCCCTTTTTGGCACTCTTTTTTGCTCTCTTCTTTGGTATTTGCCTTAGCGATGCTGGTTATGGAATAATTCTTAGCCTCGTTGGTTATTATCTGGTCCGACAAACTCGCCGGCAGGGGAAGGAGTCCCTATTTGGCTGGCTCTTTGTCATTACCGGATTAATGACCATAGTGATGGGAGCATTCATGGGAGGCTGGTTCGGGGATTTATTCCAGTATCTACCCTGGGAAGCTCTGCGGCAAGTTCGGGCTCGGGTCATGCTTTTTGATCCCCTGGAAAATTTAATCCTTTTTCTAGTAATTGCTCTTTCCCTGGGATGGCTACAGATATTAGCCGGGTTGGGGATTAAGGCCTTTCAGAATATTCGCCAGGGAAAGATTCTGGACGCCTGGGTGGATCAAATCGCCTGGATTATAATTTTAGTAGCAGTAGTAGTTTTCGTTCTGGTCAGGATGAAATTGATTCCTGCTTTGGGGCAAGGACTGGCTCTTGCTGGAGGAATGGTGGGGGCTTTAAGTATTCTGGGATTTGGAGGCAGAGAATCCCGATCTATTATTGGGCGCATAGTTATGGGTGCTTATCGACTCTATGGAATTACCGGTTTTTTCAGTGACATTCTCTCCTACACGCGGCTATTAGCATTAGGACTGGCCACTGGAATTATTGCTCTGGTAATAAACTTAATGGGCGGATTTTTCCGGGATATCCCTTATGTGGGATTGATATTATGGATACTGGTACTAACCGTGGGACATATTTTCAATTTAATTATTAATACCTTAGGGGCATTTGTTCATTCCTGTCGTTTGCAATATGTGGAATTTTTTACTAAATTTTTTGAAGGGGGAGGGAAAATTTTCCAGCCCTTCCGGGAAGAAAGAAAATATACTCTGGTCTTTTCAACGAAAAAAATGCGTTAGAGTAAGGAGGAACTAATATTATGGAACCGGGATTAGTACTGGCTATTGTAGGAGCAGTGTTTGCAGCAACAGTAGCAGGAGTGGGTTCTGCTTTGGGAGTTTCTCTTACCGGACAGACTGCCTCTGGAGTTCTCAGTGAAGAGCCAGAAAAATTTGGAAGCCTGCTCATTTTAACTGCCTTACCGGGGACCCAGGGAGTTTATGGGTTTGTAACCGGGGTAGTGGTTTTAATTAAAACGGGACTGCTGGGGGGGACTCCTCTGACGGTTAAAATGACTTCCGGACTGGCCATTCTCGGGGTTTGTATGTTTGAAGCTCTGGTAGAATACTTGTCGGCAATTTATCAGGCCAAAGTATGTTCTGCCGCAATAGCTGGTATTGTGACCAAACAGCCAGGACAGGCTATGAAAGGAGTTACCCTGGGAGTTCTAGTGGAGACATACGCAGTATTGGCTTTGTTGACTGCTTTGTTGATTTTGTGGTTTGGCATTAAACTATGATAATAGAGGAGAAAATGGCCGGATTAATGGTTTTGGTTCTGGCATTGGTAATTGAAAAAGCAATAGGATTTTTTAAGGATCTAGGATATTTTCGTGACCGAGGTAACTGGATACGGTTTTTTTCTCTGATTCTGGGGATATTCTTTGCCACAGTAATCGCCGAAGCGCGTATTCTTACTGTTCTTCTGAAAGTCAGTCAGCCCAGTCTAGCTTTTAAAATAGGAGATATTCTAGTGACGGGATTGATTATATCCCGGGGGAGTAATATAGTTCATGATTTAATAAAATCACTGGAGTATTCAGCAGAACAGAGAAGACTGGCCGCAAAGTCTTATCAGAAGTCTAGCGGTAAGGAAAAGAAAGAAGGAAAGAATGCCTCTCGAGGAAATAATTCAAAGAATTAAACAAGAAACCGAAGACCAAATTAAAGAAATCCTGCGGCGGGCCCGAGAAGAGGCGGAAAAGATTCTTTCCCAGGCCGAAGAAGCCCGAAAACTGAAAGAGGAATTTATTCAGCGGGCAAAATTGGAAGCCGCCCGTTTAAAAGATAGTTTGCTTAGTGCGGCACAACTTGAATTTCAGAAATCTATTCTGGCGGAAAAACAGACTATTCTAGGAGAGGTATTCCAGCAAACCGTTGATCGTTTACAGAAATTGAATTCTGAAGAATATTTGAGGGTGATAGAAAAACTTTTATTGCTAACGGTAGAAACGGGGGAAGAAGAAATTATTGTCTCCCCCCGAGACGGGCAGCAATTGGACAGTGCTTTTCTTTCCCGGGTAAATAAACAGCTGAGGCATAAAGGCAAAAAAGGTAATTTGAAGTTGAGTGAGCAAACTCGCCCTTTAGGGGGAGGATTCATACTACGGTCAGGGAAAGTAGAAAATAATAACTCCTTTTCCACTCTTGTTAACCAGAAGCGAGAAATACAGGAAAGAGAAATTGTGGAAATTCTTTTCGGAGGCTAAAAATTGTGGAGCAGGTACTTCTTCATCGGGATGATCTCCGCTATGCCTATGCAGTAGGTAAAATACGTGTTCTGGAGAAGAGACTTCTTTCTTCTGCCGATATTGAAAGAATGATAGGGGCCAGGGATGTTTCCGGAGTGTGGGCAGTGCTTTCCGAAGTCAAATTTGCTGGGCGCGAGATTACCGAATCCCAAGACTACGAAAAATGGTTACAGCAAGAGTTAAAACAGACTTACGAATTATTTTATTCTCTCTCTCAGGATCGGGAATTAACCGATCTATTTCGTTTGAACTACGATGGACACAATTTGAAGTTAGCGTGGAAGTATCGATTATGGGGAGAAGAACCTTTCCCCTGGATACAGGAGCTGGGAATTGTTCCGGCATCGGAACTTATCTCCGCGGTAAAGGAGGGAAATTTTTCCCGATTGCCGGGTTTTCTGGGGAAAATAGCCGCATTAGTGGAAGAGAGGTATCAGAAGGAAAAAGAACCGGCAGTGATCGATGCGATAATAGAAGCTTCTATCCGGGAGTATCAGTGGCAAGTAGCACGGAAAAGGCGTCATCCTTTCCTGATGGAACTTTTTCAAATGTTGATTGATCTAGCCAATATAAAATCCTTTATCCGGCGGAAGATTCTGGATCATCCGTGGGAGAGTTTAAATCGGGATTTAATTGGTTACGGTAAAATTCCTATTGACCACTTTCAAAAATGGTTCGGTTTAAGCTGGGAGGTATTAAGTAAAAATCTTTCCCGGACTCCCTATTGGTTACTGGTGAAGGAGGGATGGGGAGAAAAAAAGGGGTTTTTTCCGGTTTATTGGGAGAAAATGGGAGAAAATCTGGTCTTGGATTTTCTGAAGGTTGCTAGGTATATTACCTTTGGTCCGGAGCCGCTGGTAGCTTATTTATTAAGAAAGGAAAATGAAATCTCTGCTTTACGTCTTATTTTTATTGCTAAAACATACTCTCTTCCCGAGGAAATGTTAAGAGAAAGGATTGCCAGTTATGTCTAAAATAGCCTGGTTAGGTGATAAGGAATCGGTATGGGGATTTCGGGCTCTGGGGGTGATGATTTTTCCGGTAGAAAAAACGGAAGAAGCTCGAAAAAAACTGGAAGAACTCTACCGCCGAGATTATGTTCTCATCTTGCTAACTGAAAAACTTGGTCAGGAACTCCACCGGGAAATTTCACATCTTCGAGAAAGTGGAGGCCCTTTAATTCTTATTCTTCCTGACTGTAGGGGAAGCGTGGGTTGGAGCCGTCAGGAGATAGCTCAAGTGGTTAAAAAAGCGATTGGGGTTGAAATTTCTGGTTAAAGAGGTAAAAGGGATATGACGGAGGGGAAAATTATTAAAGTTTCGGGTCCGCTGGTGGTGGCTACCGGATTGGAAGAAGCCAGTATGTATGATGTAGCGAAGGTGGGAGAGAAAAATCTTATTGGTGAAATTATTGAATTACGCGAAACTCGCGCTTCCATCCAGGTTTACGAGGAAACCAGCGGTGTTGGTCCTGGAGAGCCGGTGATTTCAACGGGTAACCCTCTCAGTGTCGAGCTGGGACCGGGATTGATTGGTTCCATTTACGATGGTATCCAACGGCCCTTGGATATTCTACGCCAGAGAACCGGAGACCGTATCTCTCGGGGGATTACCATTCCCGGTCTTAATCGAGAAAAAAAATGGCATTTTATTCCCCGGGTTAAAAAGGGAAATGAGGTGGGAGCAGGAGATATATTGGGAGTAATTTCCGAAACTCCGGTGGTAGAACACCGGATTATGGTGCCAGTGGGAGTGGAGGGAATAGTTGAAGATATTCGAGAGGGAGAATATCGAGTGGAAGATACGGTGGTTAGAATTGCTACCTCTCACGAAAAGAAGGAGCTCACCCTCATGCAGAAATGGCCGGTTCGTCGCAACCGCCCGGTGAAGGAAAAACTTCCTCCTACTATGCCCCTGGTGACCGGCCAGCGGGTAATTGATACCTTCTTTCCAGTGGCCAAAGGAGGTACTGCTTGTGTTCCGGGACCCTTTGGTTCCGGGAAAACGGTAATTCAGCATGAACTAGCTAAATGGTCAGATGCGGATATCATCATCTTTATTGGGTGTGGTGAACGCGGTAACGAGATGGCGGATGTATTACTCTCTTTCCCTCAACTGGTCGATCCCCGGACCGGTGAAAGTCTAATGCATCGGACAGTATTGATTGCTAATACTTCCAATATGCCGGTAGCCGCTCGGGAAGCATCAATTTATACTGGAATTACTATTGCTGAGTATTTTCGTGATATGGGTTATCATGTTTCAGTTATGGCAGATTCTACATCTCGCTGGGCGGAAGCTCTGAGAGAAATATCAGGGAGACTGGAAGAAATGCCAGGAGAGGAAGGGTATCCTGCCTATCTAGGAACCCGTGTTGCTGAATTTTATGAGCGAGCAGGACGGGTACACTGTTTAGGAAAAGAAAAGCGGGTAGGAAGCCTTTCAGTAGTGGGTGCAGTTTCTCCTCCCGGAGGGGATCTTTCTGACCCGGTAGTACAGGCCACTCTGCGGGTGGTAAAAGTATTCTGGAGTTTGGAAGACCAATTGGCCTATCGGCGTCATTTTCCGGCTATCAACTGGCTTACTAGTTATTCTCTTTATACTGAAGATATAGAGGATTATTTGTATCGGGAAATAGGGGAGGATTTCGCTGAACAGCGGCGAAAGGCGATGAGCCTTTTACAGGAGGAAGCAGAATTAGAAGAGATTGTTCGTCTGGTGGGAATAGAAACTCTTTCTATGCGAGAAAGACTGGTTTTGGAAACCGCTCGTTCTTTAAGGGAAGATTTCCTTTACCAAGATGCCTTTCACGAAGTAGATACTTATGCATCATTAAAAAAGCAGTATTATATGTTGAAAGTTAATCTCGCTTTTCATCGGGAGGCGGAAAAAATGTTAGAAAAAGGTAAGAGGTTGAAGGAAATTCTTTCCCTCCCAGTAAGGCAGGAGATTGCCCGCCTGCGTTTAATCCCCGAAGACCGCGTAGGGGAGATTGAAGCATTAGAAGCCCGAATCCGGAGCTTAGGAAAGGTGGGATGAATAATGCCCAAAGAATACTTAAGTATTCGGGAAATATCCGGGCCTTTAATGATTGTAGAAAACGTAGAAGGAATTAAGTATGAAGAGCTGGCAGAAATCGAGCTTCTGAATGGGGAAATCCGACGGGGAAGGGTGCTGGAGGTAGACGAGGATAGAGCTTTGCTACAGCTGTTTGAGGGCTCTACCGGTATTAACCTTCATGAAAGTCGGGTGAGGTTTCTTGGCCGGGGGATCGAGCTGGGTGTTTCCCTAGATATGCTCGGAAGGATTTTTGATGGGCTGGGAAGACCCATCGATGGCGGGCCACGATTGCTATCTGAAAAGAAAGAAGATATTACCGGACGACCTATAAATCCCACCTCCCGGGATTATCCTAGTGAATTCATCCAGGTGGGGATTTCAGCTATAGATGGTATGAATACTCTGGTGCGGGGTCAAAAATTACCCATTTTTTCTGGTTCAGGACTTCCTCATGCCCGATTGGCAGCCCAGATTGCTCGACAAGCGAAAGTAAGAGGTAAGGAGGAACAGTTCGCAGTAGTATTTGGGGCCATGGGTATTACTTTTGAGGAAGCAAATTTTTTCATCAGTGATTTCCGGGAGACGGGTGCTATTGGGCGAGCAGTACTTTTTATAAATCTGGCTGATGATCCCGCTATTGAGCGGATTGCTACTCCTCGGATGGCACTGACGGCAGCGGAATATCTGGCTTTCGAAAAGAATATGCACGTGCTGGTAATTCTCAGTGATCTTACTAATTATGCCGAGGCTCTGAGAGAAATATCCGCTGCCCGCAAAGAAGTTCCCGGGAGAAGAGGCTATCCGGGTTATCTTTACACTGATCTGGCTACTATCTACGAAAGGGCAGGGAAAATAATCGGTAAAACCGGTTCTATAACTTTGATCCCTATTCTTACTATGCCGGAAGATGATAAGACTCATCCCATTCCTGACCTTACTGGCTACATTACTGAGGGTCAGATCATCCTTGCTCGGGAACTGCATCGTAAAGGAATCTATCCCCCAATAGATGTTTTACCATCTCTTTCCCGGCTTAAAGCTAAGGGAATTGGTTCCGGGAAAACTCGGGAAGATCATGCCGATGTAACTAATCAGTTATTTGCTGCTTATGCCCAGGGTCGACAGGCAAAAGAATTAGCCATAATTTTAGGGGAAGCAGCGCTTAGTGATGTGGATAAAATCTATGTAAAATTTTCCGATATTTACGAGACAGAATTCGTCCGACAAGGGGAATACGAAGATCGTAGCATTGAAGAAACCCTAGATTCAGGATGGAAATTGTTGCGGATGGTTCCCCGGCCGGAACTTAAGCGAATCCGACCGGAATTGCTGGATAAGTACCTGCCGGTGGAGAAGGAAGAAAAGGCGGAAGAATATGCGATTAGCAGTTAATGCTACTCGCATGGAACTTTTACGCTTGCGGCGTCGCTTATCAGTAGCCCTGCGAGGACATAAATTGCTTAAAGATAAACAAGAAGAACTTTTGCGACAATTTCAAAGATTGGTGGAGGAAAATCGGAGGCGACGTCGAGAAGTGGAAGAAAGGTTAGGGGAAGCTTATCAATTTTTGCTTTTTGCCCGGGGAAAAATGGGGATTCACCGGGTACAGGAAGCACTTTTATTTCCTTCCTTAAAATTAGAATTAGAGATCAGGTTTACCCGTATTCTCAATGTGGAGGTTCCTCAAATAGATTGGCGGATGGAAGGGAGTCCTTTTTCTTATGGTTTTGCCGAAACAGTATCCGATCTGGATACTGGATTACAAAAACTGGTAGAACTTTTTCCAGAATTGCCAAAACTTGCCCAAGGGGAGGAGGCTATACGTAGACTGGCGGTGGAAATTGAGCGAACCCGTAGAAGAGTCAATGCTCTGGAATACGTTTTTATTCCCAATCTAAAGGAAACTATTAAATACATCACTATGAAATTAAGTGAGATGGAAAGGAGTGACATCATTCGTCTGATGCGAATCAAAGAGCTGGTGAGAAGTCGATAATTCGTGGAGAGAAAGGAGCAAGAAACATAATAATGAGAAGAAAATGGATCTTGGGGACAGTGATACTTTTCTTAATTTTCAGTAGTTTTCTGCTTTCGGACGGAGCTCAGGAGTTGACCACCACCGTAACTTCCGGGAAAGAGACTGACTTTGTCTGGCTAGCTCTATTATGTGCCATAGTGGCCCTGGGCTTTACGGGATACCTGGTAAGGTATATTTTCCTTCAGGACGAAGGGACGGAAGATATGAAAAGAATCTCCCAGGCAGTGAGAGAAGGAGCCGTGGCATATCTGAAACGTCAGTATATTGCGGTGGCTTTTTTCTTCATCGTCATGTTTGTGATTCTTCTACTATTGAGTCTTACGGGTTACCTGACTATTTTTACTTCTTTTGCCTTCGTGACCGGGGGATTTTTTTCCGGCTTGGCAGGTTTTATTGGAATGATGGTGGCTACGCGTTCCAACGCTCGCACTACTTATGCCGCTCGGCAGAGTCTAAATAAGGGTCTCCGGGTAGCATTTTCCAGTGGAGCAGTAATGGGTCTGGTAGTAGTAGGACTAGGTGTTTTGTATCTCTGTATTTGGTACTATCTTATGAACTGGTACTACCGAGAGTTATCATCACCGCAGCGGATAGAAAGCATAACCAGCGTAATGTTAACTTTTGGTATGGGAGCTAGTTCGATGGCCCTTTTTGCCCGGGTAGGAGGAGGAATCTTCACCAAAGCAGCAGATGTGGGGGCCGATCTGGTTGGAAAAGTGGAAGCGGGGATTCCCGAAGATGATCCTCGAAATCCAGCGGTGATAGCCGACAATGTAGGTGATAATGTGGGCGATGTTGCTGGTATGGGGGGTGACCTCTTTGAATCTTACGTGGGTGCAATTGTAGCTACTTGTGTGCTGGCAGTGGCCGCTGGATTGGGAGTAAGAGGAGTGATGGTGCCTCTGATTTTGGCCGGGATTGGCATTCTGGCTTCTATTATTGGCACTTTCTTAGTACGTTCGGGAGAGGAAGCCGAACCGGGGGTACTTTTGCGGGCCTTAAGAAAGGGAATTTTTTCGGCGACTTTCCTGGTGGCGCTCGGTTCTTTATTTTTGATCTGGGGAATGCTGGGAAAGGAATATTTAGGAGTTTACTTTTCGATTTTACTAGGACTGTTTGCCGGAATAGTTATTGGTCTTAGCACCGAGTTTTTCACTTCTGCTAATTATACGCCTACTCGCTCTTTGGCCGAGGCCTCCCAGGGAGGAGCAGGTACAGTAATTATCAGTGGTCTTTCCGTGGGGATGCTTTCCACTGCCATACCGGTGGCCATTGTGGGAGTGGTAATCTTAATCAGTTTCTATGTTACTGGAGGGGCGCGTAATTTTGATCTCGGACTTTACGGAGTAGGAATCGCAGCGGTAGGTATGCTCAGTACTCTGGGTATTACTCTGGCCAGCGACGCTTACGGACCAGTAGCGGATAATGCCGGAGGGATAGCGGAAATGTCTCATCAGAACCCGGAAGTGCGGCGTCGGACTGATGCTCTGGATGCTTTAGGAAATACCACTGCTGCCACCGGAAAGGGATTTGCTATTGGCTCAGCCGCTCTCACTGCTTTGGCGCTGGTTGCTGCCTATCGACAACAAGTAGCCTTGTTAGGTAAATCTATGTCTCTGAGTCTCCTGGATCCTCGACTGCTGGTTGGACTATTTATGGGGGGGATGTTACCATTTCTTTTCTGTTCTCTGACTATGAAAGCAGTAGGTAAAGCAGCGCAAAAAATTGTATTAGAAGTACGAAGGCAGTTTCGAGAGATTCCCGGGCTAATGGAAGGTAAAGCGGATCCCGATTACGCCCGGAGTGTGGATATTTGTACCCGGACATCCCAGAAAGAGATGATTTTACCATCTCTTATAGCAATTCTTGCTCCTTTGATAGTAGGTTTGCTCTTAGGAGTAGACTCAGTAGCAGGACTTTTAGTAGGAGCAACAGTTTCCGGATTTGTGATAGCCATTATGATGGCTAACGCTGGAGGGGCCTGGGATAACGCCAAAAAATACATTGAAGGCGGGCAGTTCGGGGGAAAAGGTTCTCCTCAACATAAGGCGGCAGTAGTGGGTGACACGGTAGGCGATCCTTTCAAAGATACTGCCGGTCCTTCCCTCAATATTCTTATCAAGTTAATGTCCATGGTTTCAGTAGTATTTGCCAGCTTGATAATCGCTAAAAGTCTGTTTAAGTAGCTTCTCGGAGTAAAGACTGGATATATTTTTGCATTCTCCGGCAGTGAGTTCCCATCCAGTAATAGCGTCCACAGGTAGGGCACCTACCAAAACGACGATGGTTTAAATAAACGTAAGGAGGGACGTAGGGACGGACTTCATGCCGAGGAATATTTTCCAGCGGAGTGTTACAGACCAGGCAGCGGGAAAATAGAAAGCGGTAGTCGGGTTTAAGATTGAGTATTTTCAGTACTTGCATTAACTGATCTTTCAAGTGATCATGAGGGATGAAAAGAATCGGCAGGTTGGTCCGGGTACCCAGGCGAGTATCTCGAGTAAGAAGAACGCGATTTCCCTGACGCGCAAGCCGAACTAACATAACGTCAGAAATGTCCTTGAAGTAATGAGTATCATACCCCAGGATTCGCAACCACTTCGCCAGTCGGCCGAGCATGCAGTCAACAATAAAACGGGGAGATTTTTCTTTCATTGAAATTCGGAAATCACTCTGCATAATAATGTAATTTATTAATTAGCCATTTCCCTTCCTTCAGTAAGAGGAATAATCCCTTTTTCCAGAAATCTACCCAGGAAAAAGTTTGGGGCCATATCAAGGATAGTAGGAAAGTCAGAAGGATCAGATTCATCCAGTAAATCACCAGCCAGGAGAAAAACTTGCCTGTGCGCTCTAAATCCGTCTGTTTATCTTTTAGGGAAGAGATGGTGGAGAGGAAGTGGAAAGCCAGCGTAAAACCAATGATAAAAATTAGATAATTGCGGAGTGAAGGGCGAACTATAAAATAAATTCCCAGGCAGATTAAAGTATAAAAAGGAGAGAAATAAGGAGCCAGAGTAATTAAAAAATTAGATTTAGTAACCGTTACCTTTCCTCCCCGAGAAGATAGGTAAAGAGATTTCATTCTCCCTCCGAAAATCCGGGCCCAAAAAGCATGGGTAATTTCGTGTCCCAATATGTGCATAAGAAGAAGACGGGGAAGGAGAAAGTGAATTCCGCAGTAAAGTAAGAATCCAAAAAGAAAAACGATTTGAGAAAAAGAAAATTGCCATTTCTTTCCTTGCTGGATGAAAACTATGGTGAAACTGATGATCACCGGAATGAGGATCAGTATTAAAATTCCTTTACCCAGATGATTCATGTTTCATATTATTTTTTAATTCTACTGCCAAGCGGTAAACCTTCTTTCGGGGCACTTTTCTATTCTGGGCGATAATTTTTGTCGTTTCCCGGATAGAAAATCCTTCTTGTAACAGGTTTAGAATTTGTTCCTTAAGAGATAAGGGAGAAGATGGTTCCTCCATTTTACCTTCAATAATTAAACATATTTCCCCTCGTGGAGGATGATTCTGGTAATAAGTCAGAAGTTCACCAATTCTTCCTCTTCTTACTTCCTCAAATTTTTTAGTCAATTCCCGAGCAACCGCGGCTTTTCGTTCTCCCCATAACTGGTATATTTCTTTTAGGGTATTGATCAACCGTTGAGGGGCTTCAAAAAGAATGACAGTTCGAGCCTCTTTACGAAGGGTTTCCAATTTTTCGCATCTCTTTTTCCTCGTGCGGGGAAGGAAGCCTTCGAAGACGAAGTTTTGAGTGGGAAGTCCGGAGACAATCAATGCCGTGATTAAAGCGCTAGGGCCCGGAACTGGCATCACCGGAATTTCTTTTTTAAGGGCCTCAAGAATAAGGTGGGAACCAGGATCCGAGATACCGGGAGTCCCGGCATCAGAGACTAAGGCAATGTTTTTCCCCCGCTGGAGGAGGGAAAGAAGATATTCCCCCCTCTGACGTTTATTATGCTCATGATAACTTATTAAAGGAGTGGAAATTTGATACCAAGAAGTTAATTTTCGAGTACGACGAGTATCTTCCGCAGCAATGATATTTACCTTCCGGAGTATCTCCAGAGCACGTAGAGTAATATCCTGGAGATTTCCTATGGGTGTACTTACAATAAAAAGAGTGCCGGAAGAAAAATTATTATTCTTTTTTGGGTAAAAGGAATTTGCAGCATTCATTCGTTAACCATCAGGTTTTTATTCTTCGATCAGGGGAAGGGAAACTTCCTTTTTCTTCCCCGCTGATTGATTAATAGCAAGGATCACTTCCAGAGCCTTCCGGCCATCCTCTCCGCTAACTAAGGGAGGACGCCCGGTAGTAATAGCCTCAATCATATCGACAATCTGGGAACGGTGACTGGCAATAGCCAGAGCTCGAGGATCGACAGCTCCGGTAACTGCGGTTTCCTCTTCCAGTGGGAGAGGAGCGACGGGGGTTTTGAATTCCCAGCTGCTAATGGTGCTTTTTCCACCTTCTAAAACTACTGAACCATTTTCTCCATGAATCTCCAATCTTTCCGGGAAACCGGGATAAGTAGCAGTACTCCCTTCAATCACTCCCAGGGCTCCGCTACCGAAGCGAATAACTGCCACTCCTACATCTTCTCCTTCGATCTGGTGAACGAAACGGTCAGTGTAAGCAAAAAGGGTCTTTACCTCCCCCATCATCCATAATAGTAGATCAATAGTGTGAATGGATTGATTAATGAGAGCTGCCCCTCCGTCGAGAGCCAATGTTCCTCGCCAGGGAGCGATGTCATAATAATCTTGTGTTCGGTACCATTTGACGTAAGCGTCTCCCAGAATTAATCGGCCTAATTCCCCTTCTTCAATTACTTCTTTCAATTTCTTGGCTCCAGGATCAAAACGATGCTGGGAAATGACGGCGAGTTTTACTCCTTTCTCCCGGCAAGTCTGAATGAGTTGATCTGCTTTTTTTAAAGTGGTGTCAATGGGTTTTTCCACCACCACGTGTTTTCCTGCCCGTGCAGCATCAATACCTATCTGGGCATGTAATCCACTGGGAACACAGATATTTACTACATTCACCTTTGGTAATTGAAGGAGCTCTCGGTAATCTAGAAAACAGGGAACAGAGTACTTTACGGCCAGTGCCCGGGCTCGGCTTTCTACAATATCGGCTACTGCCACCAGTTGGGCAGTCTCCAGAGAAGCAATGGCCTCTGCGTGTAGTGGGCCAATCACACCACAGCCAATTATTCCAAAACCCAATTTTTCCATTTTTAACCTCCTGCCGATTCTGTCCACTGCAATTCTTGCAGTAAACGCTGGAAAGATTTCGCTGCTTTTCGGAAAAGAAATTCTCCCGAATACCCACTATATTGTCCCTGAAAAATTAGATGCGGTTCCAGGGAGAAATAACCGGGAAAATTACATTGTTTGAGAGCGGTAAGCAACTTCCGCCATTCCCCATCTCCCTCTCCCGCAGGGACCACTGCTTGGTCAGAAAACCGTGCATCTTTAATATGTACATATTTTATGTAGTCCGCCAACAGGGGAAAAGCCTGTTGGAAAGGTTTTACTCCGCAGGCCACGAAGTTGGCGGGATCGAAGGTGGCTCTTAAGTGAGCAGAATTTATAGTACTCAGTAAATCGAGGCACCTTTCCGGCACATCCCCATATATTTCTCGCTCATTTTCGTGTAGTAAAATTACATTATCTTTCTCGGCCAGTTCTACCATTGATTCTAGTTGCTGAATAACTTTCGTTCGGAACTTCTCCGGCTTCCCTCCCCCAGGGATGTAAAAAGAAAAAATACGAATATGATTACAAGAAAATTTTTTGGCTATCTCCACGGCTCGGCGGAAGAGTTTCATATGCTTATGAAAGTCTTCCTCTATACTTACCTTCCCTATTGGGGAACCAATGGCGGAAATGGTAAAGCCTTTATTTTCTAATCGACTTTGAATCTCTTCCAATTCCTGATTGGTTAAATCCAGGACATTTTTATTTTCCACCCCCCGGATTTCCAGGGAACGAATATTTTCACTCTGCAAAACTTCTAGTTGAGTCTCCAGTCGAGGGGAAATTTCGTCTCCAAAAGCACTTAACCGATACAATTCCCTCTCCTTATTCCTTTTTCTTTTATTTTAACATAAGATAAGTCAATTTAGGGAGGAAAAGGGTCTTTGACTTTTTCCACCGGAGTTCATATAATAAATAGGTATAAAATTGGAGGAGGGATTTGAAACCGGAAACTCTTGAAGCTCTGCGACGACTGGGTCAACTCAGCACCATGGGTATTACCGTAGTGGCTTCTGCCTTTGCCGGGTTATTTATAGGTTATTGTCTAGACGGAAGATTTCATAGCCGTCTGTGGTTTACAATCGGAGGGCTGGTGGCAGGGATGGTATTGGGTTTCTGGAATATGTTTGTTACTGTTAGTCAGATTGATGGCGGAAGGAAGAAGGAAACTTGACAAAGTGCCCTTTTTAAGTTTAAATGTTTAAAAGTATTTTATAGGGGAAAGGAGTGATTTGGCTATGAACAAGACTTGCCTGATAGTTGTTCTGGTCATTGCCTTAGGGGCGCTTATATTGTCCATCGGAGGAATGGTCTGGTTAGGCCGTGTAAGTCGACAGACAAGTGATAATCGGGTTCGTATAGAAGAATTAAGCAGTAAAATTGATGATCTTAGCAAAGAACTGAAAGATCTAACTGATTTTGTAAATTCGTTAAAGGATCAGGTATATGAAATTGAAGATCGGTTACCTAAAAAGAAATAATAAAATTCATTGAAGAAACTAAAGAGCCGTCTTTCAGGCGGCTCTTTTAGCTTTAGAACCATTTAAGGGAAATTGACAGCCATGGGGTTGTATGATAGACTACAACCGATTTTTAAGGGGAGGCTATTGTGCAACGACGAGGAAAGTATGCTCGCACTACTCAAGAAACTCAAGTGGAGATAGAAATTGCCCTGGATGGGAAGGGAGAATTCCAGGGCAGTTCGGGTATCCCTTTTCTTGATCATATGTTAGCTCTATTCGCCCGGCATGGACTTCTTGATTTAGAGCTTAAGGCCCAGGGAGATATTCAGGTGGATTTTCACCATTTGGTGGAAGATATTGGGATATGCTTGGGGGAAGCCCTTTCTCAAGCATGGGGAAATAAAGAGGGGATGAAAAGATATGGCTTTACTATTCTCCCCATGGATGAAGTGCTGGTTCTGCTAAGTATGGATATTAGTAATCGTGCTTATCTTTATTTCAATGTCCCTCTGAAAAATGATAAGAAGATAGGAACTTTTGATCTGGAAATAGCTAAAGAATTTTTCCGGAGTTTGGTAGCTCATGCTGGTATTACTCTGCATATTCATCTTTTCTGGGGGGAAAATTTCCACCATGTTCTGGAGGCTATTTTTAAAGCTTTGGGAAAAGCTTTGGATGAAGCTACCAGTATTGACTCCCGCATAAAGGGAGTTTTGTCCACCAAAGGGCAGTTGTAAAGGGAAGTCTCTACTAGTTATTTTCACTACTCAATTTCATCCCGAAAAAAGTCAAAAATGAGGTCTGCAAGTTTTAAAGAATTTTAGGAATTTTATAAAAATTTGTTGGGAGGAATGGGAAAGGAATGGAGATTATACCAGCGATTGACATTCGGGACGGTAAGTGCGTGCGTCTGGTACAGGGCCGGTTTGAGGACGAACTAATATTCTCTCGGGAGCCAGTATCCATGGCCCGACTCTGGAAGAAAAAGGGGGCCCGTAGATTACACATTGTAGATCTTGATGGCGCCTATGTAGGGACACCGCAAAATCTGGATGTGGTAGCGGATATAGTGCGGACGGTAAAGATTCCCGTTCAGATGGGCGGGGGTATACGAGATCTGGAAACAGTAGAGGATGTATTTAATTGTGGGGTACAGTGGGCCATTCTCGGAACTTCGGCTTGTGCTTCTTCAGAATTTGTTCGGACGGCCTGCGATAAGTATCCTGGCCGGATACTGGTGGGAATCGATGCTAAGGATGGGATGGTAGCGGTAAAGGGATGGCGAGAAATTACCTCTATAAAAGCGATCGACCTAGGAATTATGGTTAAAGAATTGGGAATTCAAACTGTTATATTTACCGATATTCGCCGTGATGGGATGCTTTCAGGACCTAATATCGAAAGTATTCTGGAATTCTTGCAGACTTCCAAGGTGAAAGTGATCGCTGCCGGAGGAATTTGTTCCTTAAAGGATGTGGAAAGCTTAAAACCCTTGGAATCTCACGGTGTAGAAGGAGTAATTATTGGAAGGGCACTGTACACCGGTCTGGTAGACCTCCGAGCAGCCATCAATTTGGCAAAAAGTTAAAGCACGCTGGCAAAAGAATTATTCCTTGCTTAGATGTAAAGGACGGCCGAGTGGGTAAAGGTGTAAAGTTCGTTGGTTTGCGGTAAGAATTTAAATTCGGTAAAAATATGGAAAAATTTCTGGCGATGATAAAGTTTGATGACAGAGGATTGGTTCCAGCAATTATTCAGGATGCGGATACCAGTAAAGTATTAATGTTTGGTTATATGAATCGCGAAGCTCTTCTTATAACATTAAAAGAAGGCAGAACTTGTTTTTGGAGTCGTTCGCGAAAGAGATTGTGGATTAAAGGAGAAGAATCCGGCTTCTTTCAGCAAGTAAAAAATATTTATCTTAATTGTGAAAATAATTCCCTCCTCATAAAAGTGACCCAGATCGGTGGTGCCTCCTGTCATAACGGATATGTAACCTGTTACTACCGAAAATATTTACCAGAAAAGGATACCTTTCGGAAGGTAGAAAAAAGAGTTTTTCCCCCTGAAGAAGTCTATTTTCGAAGTGATAAATAATGATCTATCCTTCCTGGGAAGAATTTCAAGAAAAAGCCCAAAACGGTAACCTTATCCCAGTTTACCGAGAGATTTTAGCTGATCGGGAAACACCCGTTTCTGCCTTTGAAAAGATTAACGATAGCTGTGCTTTTCTCTTGGAAAGTGTTGAAGGTGGAGAAAAAATTGCCCGGTATTCTTTTCTGGGCAGTAATTCCTCGCTGGTATTAATGAGCAAAAATAAACAAGTAAGAATTATTCGGGGGAGTCACGAGGAGAGCAAAGAAGGAGATCCTCTGTCGATTTTAAAAGTACTTTTGCAGTCTTATCGTCCGGTAAAAGTGACGGGATTACCTCGTTTTATCGGAGGAGCAGTGGGTTATCTCAGTTATGATATAGTGAGATTCTGGGAAAGGGTACCGGAAAAAAATCCCGATGAATTGGGATTTCCTGATTGTCTATTTTTGATTGCCGACACTATTTTGATTTTCGATCATCTGAAGCATAAAATTCAGGTAGTTTCCAATGCTCATATAGAAGGGAATCCCCGGAGAGCTTATGATGAAGCCCAGGAAAAGATTGAAGCAGTTATTCAAAAATTGTATAAATCTAAGATTCCCCATAGTAACCCCACTTTGGTTCCCGTAGAAAAAAATTCTTCTTTTACTCCCGTCTCCAATTTTTCCCGTAGCAAATGGGATAAAGTAGTTTTGAAGGCGCAGGAATATATTCGGGCGGGAGAAATTATTCAGGTGGTCTTATCCCAACGCTTTCACCACCGTCTGCGGACAGAACCTTTTGATATTTATCGGGCTTTACGGATAGTTAATCCTTCCCCTTATATGTACTACTTAAAATATCATCGATTGCATATTATTGGTTCTTCTCCCGAGTTGTTAGTAAGAGTTGAGGATGGAATAGCGGAAACTCGCCCTATTGCTGGTACTCGTCCCCGCGGGCTCAACGAGGAAGAGGACGAAAGACTGGCGCATGAGTTAATGGCGGATCCCAAGGAATGCGCCGAACACATCATGTTAGTAGATCTTGGCCGCAATGATCTGGGACGGGTTTGCGAATATGGTTCGGTGAGTGTAACCCAATTAATGGCGGTAGAACGTTATTCCCATGTTATGCACCTGGTTTCCCATGTGCGAGGAAAACTCCCGCCGGGTAAGGATGCTTTCAATACTCTCCGGGCGTGTTTTCCTGCGGGCACAGTAGCGGGGGCACCCAAAGTGCGAGCAATGGAAATAATTGAAGAACTGGAACCCACTCGTAGAGGGCCCTATGCCGGAGCAATGGGCTATTTTAGTTTTTCGGGGAATCTTGATACTTGCATTACCATCCGAACCATTTTGGTGAAAGATCAAGATGTTTATTTCCAGGCAGGAGCGGGGATTGTAGCCGATTCCTCTCCCGAAAGAGAATACGAAGAAACATTGAATAAGGCCCGGGCTCTTCACCGAGCAATAGAAATGGCTGAGGAAGGATTGGAATGATATGATCTTAGTTATTGATAACTACGATTCTTTTACTTACAATCTGGTGCAATATATAGGGGAAATGGGAAAAGAGGTGTTGGTTTTCCGTAATGATCAGATTACCCTTTCTCAAATCGAAGATCTGCTCCCGGAAAGAATTGTTATCTCCCCCGGCCCGGGGAGCCCACGCAAAGCAGGTATTTCCTGTGATGTGATAGAATATTTTGCGAACAAGATTCCAATTTTAGGGGTATGCTTGGGGCATCAGTGTATTGGGGAAGTCTTTGGAGGAGAAATCGTCAGAGCCGATCGGTTAATGCACGGGAAAACATCTCTCATTCAGCATGACGGGAAAACCATTTTTCAGGAGCTGCCCAATCCTTTCGTTGCCACTCGTTACCATTCTTTGATTATAAAGCGAACCTCGCTTCCCCCCTGTTTGGAAATCTCGGCGGAATCGGTTGATCAGAAAGAAATCATGGGGGTCCGACATCTTTATTTTCCGGTAGAAGGAGTCCAATTTCATCCCGAATCTATTCTTACCCAGCAAGGAAAGGATCTTCTCCAGAATTTTATTCAATTGACTCCGGGAGGAAAGAAATGATCCGGGAAGCGATTATGAAAATAGTAGAAGAGAAAAAAGATTTGAGGGAAGAAGAAGCGATGATGGTAATGAGCGAAATTATGAATGGGGAAGCCACCGCTGCCCAAATAGCCAGTTTCATTACTGCCCTTCATTGCAAAGGAGAAACGCCCGAAGAAATTGCCGGTTGTGCCCGGGTGATGCGGGAGAAATCTATCCGCATTAAGGTTCCTTACCCGGTAGTAGTGGATACTTGCGGTACCGGTGGTGATGGGATGAGTACTTTTAATATTTCTACTACCGCCGCCTTTGTGGTAGCAGGTGCAGGCATCCCGGTAGCTAAACATGGGAATCGGGCAGTTTCTAGTCGCTGTGGTAGTGCCGATCTCTTATTAGGTCTAGGGATTAAAATCGAAATTCCTCCTCGCAGAGTAGAAGAATGTTTGGAAGAGGTGGGATTTGGCTTTCTTTTTGCTCCTTTACTTCATTCTGCCATGAAGTATGCTCTGGGACCTCGCCGGGAAATCGGTATTCCTACTGTATTTAATCTTTTGGGACCGCTTACTAATCCTGCTAATGCACCGGTACAGTTACTGGGGGTATTCCGGGAAGATCTTACGGAAGTTTTTGCTGGAGTTCTGAAAAGATTGGGTAGTAAACATGCATTGGTGGTCCATGGTTGTGACGGTCTGGATGAAATTACCACCACTATGGAAACCAAAATTTCCGAACTCGTGGATGGGGAGATAAAAATTTACTATATTCGTCCTGAGGATTTTGGTTTGAAAAGAGCACGCTTGCAGGAATTGCTGGGAGGAGGATTGGAAGAAAATGTCCGCATAGCCTTGCAGGTTCTGGAGAGGAAGCCCGGTCCTTCCCGCGAAGTTGTTCTCTTGAATGCTGGAGCAGCAATTTATGCCGCTGGCAAAGCAAATGACCTAAAAGAGGGGATAGAAAAAGCAGCCGAATCGATAGATTCCGGGAAGGCTTTACAAGTAGTGGAAAAATTGCGTAAGATTACAGGAGGAAGTAATTAATTCCGTTCTGGAGAAAATAATACAATTTAAAAAATATCAACTGGAAGTGAGAAAGAGAAAGGTCCCGGTGAGTATTTTGAAGGAGAAGCTGCTTTATGAGGAACCAGCACGCAATTTTCTAAAAGCACTACGGAACCCTAGGAAAGTAGCTCTGATTGCTGAGATTAAAAAAGCTTCTCCTTCCTCGGGTATAATAAAAAAGCGGTTAGCTCCGAAGCGCATGGCCTATCTCTACCAAGAAAACGGGGCAGCAGCGATTTCGGTGCTTACCGAAGAGAGTTTTTTCCTGGGGAAACTAGAACATTTAAAGAAGGTAAAGTCGGTTTCCCGGCTTCCGGTACTGCGGAAGGATTTTATATTTGATGAATATCAGATTTTTGAAAGCCGGAATTACGGAGCAGATGCTATTTTGCTCATTGCTTCTTTGCTAAGTGATTATGCCATCGAAGATTTTTTGCAATTGAGCAGGGGTTTGGGGATGGAAGGACTGGTGGAAGTTCATACCCAAAAAGAACTGCAAATGGTGCTAACGACCTCCGCCCGCATTATTGGGATTAATAATCGGAATCTTCAGGATATGACAATAGATTTAAATACTACCCTAAAGTTGCGACCCCTTATTCCTCCTGATCGAATTGTGGTTAGTGAAAGTGGGATTGGTAATCGTGATGACGTGCGGAAGTTGTGGGAAGTAGGGGTGGACGCGGTACTAATAGGGGAAGCTTTGATGCGGACTTCGGATGTAAGGGCAGTGTTAAAAGCTCTTTCCTATCCTTAATTTAGGAGGAGATAAAGATTGTTTAAGAACGTGGGAGAGGAGCTCTTGGAAATTCTGGTTCTGGAAGCTGAGGTAAGAGGATCTTCTAAATATGACAAAAATAAAAATCTGCGGGATAACTAATGAGGAAGATGCTCTCCAGGTAGTGGAACTGGGAGCTGACGCTGTGGGATTTGTTTTTGCTTCTGGTCCCCGGAGAATATCGCCCGAGGCGGCAATGAATATTATCGATAGTTTACCCCCGCTGGTGGTGAAGATAGGAGTTTTTGTTAATCAGGACCGACGCTGGATAAAGGAAGAGGTAGTCAGCCGGTGTAATCTTAATATTTTACAACTACATGGAGAGGAAGTTCCGGAAGATTGTTTATTTTTTCATCCTCTTCCAGTAATGAAATCATTTCGAATTAAAGACGAAAGCAGTCTGGAAAAAATTCCTCCCTATCTTCCGGTAGTGAAAGCTATTGTGCTGGATGGCTATGAAGAGGGAAAGCCCGGGGGTACGGGAAAGGGTTTCCCTTGGACACTGGCAATAAAAGCTCAGGCACTGGGGAAACCGCTAATTCTGGCGGGAGGACTAACTCCTGAAAATGTTGGTTTGGCGATCAGAAAAGTTCATCCCTATGCAGTGGATGTGAGTAGCGGAGTAGAAAGCTATCCCGGTAAAAAAGACTATGAAAAATTACGTCAATTTATCCAACGAGTGAGAGAAGTAAATGAGCACCGTTAAAAAATCATTACCCGATGAAAGGGGACATTTTGGAATTTATGGAGGTAAATTTGTTCCGGAAACTCTAATAGCGGCTCTAGAAGAATTGGAACAAATTTATCGCCAATGTAAGGTAGACCGCTATTTTCAGGAAGAGCTGGATTATTATCTCTGTCATTACTGTGGTCGACCAACAGCGCTTTACTACGCGGAGAGATTAACTAACAGGCTAGGAGGGGCTAAAATTTATCTTAAAAGGGAGGATCTTGCTCATACGGGTGCTCATAAGATAAATAATACCGTAGGGCAGGCTCTTCTTGCCCGGAGGATGGGAAAGAAAAGAATTATTGCCGAGACTGGAGCTGGTCAACACGGCGTAGCTACTGCTACCGTAGCGGCACTGTTTGGTTTAGAATGCCAGGTTTATATGGGGGAGGAGGATACCCGGCGGCAGGCGCTCAATGTTTTTCGAATGCAACTTTTAGGTGCTAAAGTAACCACTGTATACTCAGGATCCCGCACCTTAAAGGATGCTATTAATGAAGCTCTACGCGATTGGGTTACCAATGTGAGAACTACCCACTATGTTATGGGATCAGTAATGGGCCCTCACCCTTATCCGATGATAGTGCGTGATTTTCAGACGGTTATCGGCCGGGAAACCCGGCAACAGATTCTTACATTAGAAGGAAGGTTGCCCGATATATTAGTAGCTTGTGTAGGGGGAGGAAGCAATGCTTTAGGTTTTTTTTATCCCTTTTTAGAAGATGAGAAAGTAAGAATGGTAGGAGTAGAAGCGGGAGGATTAGGCATAGAAACTGGTAAACATGCTGCTCGTTTCGCTACCGGTAAAGTAGGAGTTCTTCATGGTACTCTGACCTATCTGCTCCAGGATGAAAACGGACAAATCTTACCTACTCATTCCATTTCTGCAGGATTAGATTATCCTGCGGTTGGTCCGGAGCACAGCTATTATCATGACACTCAGCGGATTGAATATTCATTCGTAAGCGACCAGGAAGCTTTGGAAGCCTTCACCCTACTTAGTCGCCTCGAAGGTATTATTCCTGCTCTGGAATGTGCCCACGCTCTGGCCTGGGTTTGTAAATTCGCTCCTCGCTATAGTCGGAATAATATCCTCATCGTGAATCTCTCCGGTCGGGGAGATAAAGATGTGCAAATGGTAGCTAATCTCTGGCAGGAGAAAAGGAAATGAACCGCATTGATGAGAAATTTAAAAAATTACGGCAGAAAGAAGAGAAAGGATTTATTGCCTATCTATGTGCGGGAGATCCTGATCTGGAAACAACATATGCCCTCATCCGGGAACTGGATGAGAAAGGAGTAGATATTTTAGAACTGGGGGTTCCCTTCTCCGATCCTATTGCCGATGGTCCTACCATACAGAGAGCTTCCGAAAGAGCTTTGCGTCGAGGAACCTCTCTCCGTGATATATTGATACTGGTGAAGCAATTGCGAAAAGAAATCTCCTGTCCCCTAGTTCTTTTAAGTTATTACAATCCTATTTACCGCTGCGGAATTAGAAGATTTGCCACTGATTGCCGGGAAGTGGGAGTGGATGGAGTGATTGTTCCCGATCTTACCCTGGAAGAAGGAGAGGCTCTTAAAACGGCTGCCTATCGGGAAGGATTAGCTATCATATTCCTGGTTTCTCCCACTAGTTCCCGGGAAAGAATCAGGATTATTGGTAATTGGAGCAAAGGATTTATTTATTACGTTTCACTTACCGGAATTACTGGAGCACGTCCGGGGCTGGAAAAAGGGATTAAAGATAAAATTGCTAAGATTCGAGAAGTAACTAGTAAACCGATAGCGGTGGGATTTGGAATTTCTACTCCTGAGCAGGCGTATAAGGTGGCGCAGTGGGGAGATGCTGTGATTGTAGGAAGTGCCCTTATAGATGTTATGGAGAAACATCTAAATCAGCCTGATCTGGTACCTACCGTGGGGAATTTTGCTCACAGTTTTATTAAAGCAGTAAAAATCAAGAGGTAAGTGAGGGATGGTCAATGTCCTGGTGGAGAAAACCTAAGTATACTATAGTGAGAGCAGAGAGCAAAAAAGTTGATATCCCCGATGGTCTTTGGCGTAAATGCGAAGGATGTGGAGAAATCATTTATAACAAAGAACTGGAGGACAACCTTAAAGTTTGTCCTAAATGTAATTACCACTTTCGACTTACTGCCCAGGAAAGAATTGCCCTTCTTCTGGGAAAAGGAAGTTTTCATGAATATCCGGTTAAATTTGATATAGTAAATCCATTAAAATTTCCCGAGTACGAAGAAAAGCTTAAGGCCAGTCGGGAGAAGACCGGACTGCAAGATGCATTCATCATCGGGGAAGGTAAAATTAACCACCGTCGGGTAGCATTAGGAGTGACTGATTTTCATTTTATGGGGGGCAGTATGGGTTCGGTGATGGGTGAAGCTATCACCCAGATTATCGAATATGCTACTCAACAAAGAATTCCCCTGATAATTATGTCTGGATCTGGAGGCGGAGCGCGAATGCAGGAAGGAATGATTTCCCTGGTCCAAATGGCAAAAACTGCTGCCGCTCTGGCCCGATTTCACCAAGAGGGATTGTTGTATATTTCTGTCCTCACGGATCCTACGGGAGGAGGGGTAACTGCTAGTTTTGGGATGTTAGGCGATATCATCATCGCCGAGCCAAAAGCACTGATATTTTTTGCTGGTCCCCGGGTAATTGAGCAAACTATTCGTCAGAAATTACCCGAAGGATTCCAGAGAGCGGAATTTTTATTAGAGCACGGAATGATAGATATGGTGGTAGAAAGGAAAAATCTAAAGAATACCTTGGCAAAGATTCTCGATTTCTTTTATTCTTCAGTTTCCAAATAATTTTTCCGCATCTACGGTGAATTCTCTTGACAAAGTTTTCTTTATTGCGGTATACTAAATTAAAATTATAGGATATAAACTTTTAGAAAATAAATATTAATCCCGGAAAAGGAGGTGACGTTTTCTAAGCAATCCGGGTAATAAAGTTTTTAAATTATTTACCAGAGGGGGCGATTTAATAAGCAAAGTATAAGTTTTTAAAAATTTCATAAATATTGTGAGGAGGTAAATTTGGGATGGCAAAAGTGGTGCTTAAAAATGTTACCAAGGTTTTTGAAGAAGGTAAGGTAGTAGCGGTAAAGGACATTAATCTGGAAGTGCAGGATAAAGAATTTGTAGTTCTGGTAGGTCCTTCCGGATGTGGTAAGTCTACTACTCTGCGTTTAATCGCCGGTCTGGAAGAGGTAACTAATGGTGAGATTTATATTGATGATTTATTGGTAAACGATGTACCTCCTAAAGATCGTGATATCGCTATGGTTTTCCAGAACTATGCTCTTTACCCTCATATGTCGGTATACAACAATATGGCTTTCGGGCTGAAATTAAGAAAATTCCCTAAGAAAGAGATAAATGCCCGGGTAAGAGAGGCGGCGGAAATTTTGGGGATTCAGGAGTTGGTTGATCGGAAGCCGAAAGCTCTTTCTGGTGGGCAGAGACAACGGGTAGCAGTGGGGAGAGCGATTGTTCGTAAACCTAAGGTCTTTTTGTTCGATGAGCCTTTAAGCAACTTGGATGCCAAACTACGGGTGCAAATGAGAGCCGAGCTGAGTAAATTGCATCATCGCCTTCAGGCCACTATAATTTACGTGACCCATGATCAGGTAGAGGCTATGACTATGGGCGACCGAATTGTAGTACTGAAGGATGGATTGATTCAGCAAATTGCTGATCCCCTTACCCTTTACGATAAGCCCCATAATAAGTTTGTAGCCGGGTTTATTGGGACTCCGCCCATGAATTTTATTGAAGGTACCCTGGTTAAGAAGAAAAGCGGTGTTTACTTTGACGAGGGTAATTTTGAAGTCAAACTTGCCGATAAGATGGTCGAAGGAGCGAAGGAGTATATTGGTAAAGACATAACATTTGGTATCCGTCCAGAGGACATTTATGACAAACTTTATGCTAAGGGAGCCACTAGTGATAATACGATTTCGGCAACTGTAGAAGTAGTGGAACCCATGGGGTCGGAACTTTATGTATATGTAACCACCGGTAAAAGTCCTCTTGTTGCCCGTCTGGATCCTCATTCTCGGGTGGAACTAAACCAGAAGATGGATCTAGTATTTGATATGGGAAAAATTCATGTCTTCGATCCTCAGACGGAATTGTTAATTGTGTAACCTTCTCTTTCCAAGATAAAAATGCGTGCCAGGGATTTCCTGGCACGTTTTTTTTATTAGGGTGGACACTTCGCTTCAGTATGATATTTTTGTTATACTCGAAGCGATTATTGCAAAAATTAAATAACTTTTACCAGGAGGAGAGAATTGGGAACTAAACGGGAATTACAGGAAAAAATGCGAAGGGTAAGAGAATTTCTCCGGGAAAGAAACTATGATGCCCTTCTTTTAAGTAAGCAGAGTAATTTTGCCTGGTTTACCGGTGGGGGAGATAGTCACGTAGTAATTGCCGATTCGCTGGGAGTAGCTTCTTTAGTAATTCTCCCTGATAAAAAGTACCTTCTTACTGATAATATTGAGGCAGGCCGAATTCTAGAAGAAGAACTTTCTGGTCAGGGATACGAAGTAAAGATTTATAATTGGCATGAAAGCAAAAGGAAAAAGGAGATTCTTGAGGAATTAACCGGGGGAATGCGGGTGGCTTCCGATGACGGTTTTCCCGGTACTATTAAGGTTGAGGAAGAATTCGCTCCCTATCGTTGGTCTCTTACTCCTGAAGAAATACGACGATATCGGTGGCTGGGAAATCGCTCAGGAAGAGCTCTCAGCAAAGTAGCCTACCATTTGCGACCGGGTTTAACCGAGCAACAGATTGCCGGACGGTTAAGTGCGGAGTTGATGCATTATGGAATTGTTCCGGTAGTCTTGCTCATTGCCGCTGATGACCGGATTGCTAAATATCGTCATCCCATCCCTACCGATCGTCGTGTGCAAAAATATGTTATGTTAGTGGTCGGCGGTCGGAAATGGGGACTGATTGTTTCCTTGACACGTTTGGTACATTTTGGAGGATTATCTTCCGAATTACGGCGGAGGCACCATGCAGTGGTAAAAGTGGATGCCACTTTTATCGCTCACAGCCGCCCAGGAACCAGAATGACTGATATTTTCGCTCGTGTCCAGCGGGTTTATGCTGAAACTGGGTTTCCGGATGAATGGAGACTCCATCATCAAGGAGGACCTACCGGTTACGAGGCAAGAGATTATAAATGCGTTCCCGGACATCCGGGGGTGGTGGTGAAGAATCAGGCTCTGGCCTGGAATCCTTCTATTACTGGAACTAAATCAGAAGATACTGTCGTTGCCTTTTCCGAAGGTCCCGAAATTATAACTCTCACCCCGGATTGGCCTACAATTGCAATAGAAATGGAGGGAGTGACTATTGAACGACCGGATATTTTCGTCCGCTAACATCCCTTCAAGGCAGAAATCTTATGTAATGAAAAAGCAAAAAATAATTAAGGAAGATGGTCGTTACCTCATTTATTTTTCCTGGTGTCCTCCCTCAGCAGAAGAGGGTAAATTTTCTCCTGAGAAAATATCGAATCTTCATCTCGATGATGGGAGGAAGGATAAATGAAGGTGCTGGTCACCGGTGGTGCCGGATTTATTGGTTCTCATGTAGTGGATGCCTATATAAAGCACGATTACGAGGTGATAGTAATTGATAATCTTTCTACCGGACGGTATGGAAATTTAAATTCCCGCTGCCGGTTTATTGAGCTGGATATCCTGGAAGAAGAAAAAATTGCCCGAATATTAAAATATGAAAAGCCAGACTATGTAAATCATCACGCCGCACAGACTTCGGTAGTGAAATCAGTTAAGAAACCTTTTGCTGATGCTCAGGTGAACATTCTTGCCACTCTCAATTTATTAGAATGCTGTTACCGGGAAAAGGTAAAAAAATTTATTTTCGCTTCTTCCGGGGGAACTATTTATGGGGAAATTTCCGGGGCGGCACGAGAAGATTTTCCGCTTATGCCTTCTTCGCCCTACGGTATATCTAAGGCCACCATCGAATATTATCTATCCTTTTATTTTCAACAATACGGGTTAAAATATGTATCTCTGCGTTATGCTAATGTTTATGGACCCCGGCAGGATCCTACGGGAGAAGCAGGAGTGGTAGCCATTTTCACCCGGGATATGCTGGAAAAAAGAATTTCCACTATCTTTGGGGATGGAGAAGCAGTGCGGGACTATGTTTACTGTGATGATGTTGCCTCGGCAAATCTTCTGGCTACCGAAAGGGAAGTAGTGGGAACTTATAATGTGGGAACCGGTATCGGGACTACTGTTAATGATATTTATCGTTTGATTGCTCAAGTTACCGAGTTTCAAGGATTTCCTGAATACGGTCCTCCTCGACCGGGAGACCTGAGGCGAAGTATTTTGGAGGTGGAAAAAATCCGTCAGGAATTAAACTGGGGACCCCGCACTAATCTGCGGGAAGGAATTGCTAAAACCGTGGAATATTTTCGGCTGCAAATTCTAAATCGGAAGGAGAGGAAAGGGTGTCCGAGCTAAGGTGGAATCCGGTTCTGGAGGAATGGACCATAACCGCTACTCATCGGCAGGAAAGAACTTTTCTTCCTCCTAAGGATTACTGTCCCCTGTGTCCTTCCCGGGAAGGAAGGGAGACCGAGGTTCCGGCTGACAATTATGAAATTGTCTGTTTTGAAAATAAATTTCCTTCTCTGAAATCCTGCCCCCCTCCTCCAACCTTGGAAGGGGATGACCTCTGTCCGGTGATGGAGGCGCGAGGAATCTGCGAAGTGGTGCTTTATACTCCCCAACACGATGTCACCTTGGCTGACCAACCAGTAGAACAGATTTACCGATTAATACAAGTGTGGACTGATCGCTACCAAGAACTGGGGAGCTATAAGTATATAAATTATGTATTTATTTTCGAAAACAAGGGCGAGGTTATCGGAGTTACATTGACTCATCCCCACGGACAAATATATGCCTTTCCTTTTATTCCTCCCCGGGTGGAAAAAGAAATAATTTCTAGTCGTAAATATTGGCGCCGTCATGGAAGGTGCCTTTTCTGTTCTTTAATAGGTAAAGAGATTCGGGAGGAAAAGAGAATAGTTTTTGCTGGTGAATATTTTGTTGCTTTTGTTCCCTTTTATGCTCGCTGGCCTTACGAAATTCACCTTTACTCACGGAAACATCGGCTTTGTCTGACTGATTTTGGAGCTGAAGAACAGTATGACTTGGCAGTATTACTAAAAATTATTTTACAGAAGTACGATCATCTGTTTAATTTCTCTTTTCCCTATATGATGATAATGCATCAGAAACCTACCGATAGTAAATCTTATCCATACTATCATTTTCATATTGAGTTTTATCCACCTTATCGTAGCCTAGATAAAATTAAGTTTCTGGCCGGATCCGAATCCGGAGCCGGCACCTTTATTAATGATACTCTAGCCGAAGAAAAGGCGGCGGAATTAAGAGCAGTCTTTCCCCATCATAAATGGGAAGTGGAAGAATGATTTAAGATGGAAAGAAATCCAAAACTTCTCCAACTAAAATTTAAAGAGATTTTCGGTAATTTTAATCGATTAGTATTTACCCGTGCTCCTGGCAGGGTCAATCTTATTGGGGAACATACCGACTACAATGAAGGTTTTGTATTCCCAGTAGCTCTGGATCTGGAAATTGTTATGGCCTCTCGGCCCCGGGAAGATCGAATGGTTAGTTTATATTCTCTTGATTATTCTCAAGAAGTGAGTTTTTATCTGGATAATATTAAATACGAATCCCAGGTTCGCTGGAGCAACTACCCCCGGGGAGTAGCTTATTTCTTGGAGAAAGCTGGGCATCATCTCCGGGGAATGGAGGCAGTGCTTCAAGGGAATATCCCGGTGGGAGCGGGATTAAGCTCTTCCGCGGCATTAGAAATGGTCACCGCTATTACTTTTCAAATTCATTCTCGATTCGAAATGTCCCCTCTGGAGATGATCAAACTCTGCCAGAAGGCAGAAAATGAATTTGTAGGTGTAAACTGCGGGATTATGGATCAGTTTATTTCCCGCCTGGGCAGGAAAAACCACGCTTTATTAATTGACTGTCGTCAGCTGGAACACCGGCCGGTTCCTGTCAGTTCCGAGGTAGTTAAAATAGTTATTTGTGATACGGGAGTCAAGAGGGGCTTGGTGGATTCAGAATATAATACCCGACGACGGGAATGTGAAGAGGGAGTGAAAATTTTCCAAAATTATCTCCCCGGGGTTAAAGCCTTAAGAGATGTTACTATAAATGATTTTTATCGCTATGAGAACCGATTGCCTTCTAGGGTAGCCCGACGTTGCCGCCACGTAATTTCTGAAAATGAACGAGTTCTAACCTCGGTGGATGCATTGGAGAAAGGGGATCTGGAAACTTTTGGGGAATTATTAAATCAATCCCATCGTAGTCTCCGCGATGATTATGAAGTTAGTTGTCGGGAATTAGATCTAATGGTAGATATTGCTCAGCAAGTAGAGGGAGTGCTGGGTTCGCGGATGACTGGAGCAGGTTTTGGAGGGTGCACAGTAAATTTGGTGCGGCCCAAAATCCTAAATGAATTTGAAAGGGCAATAAGAGAAAATTATTTTTCTCAAACTGGTATTCATCCTCGGGTCTGGGTGTGCAGTGTTGAAGAAGGGGCGGGTGAGATTAAAGTTGAATAAAAATCTGCTTGATCAAAAGTTAAAGGATGAAGTTATTGCTGAACACCAAAAATATGTTATGAATACCTACTTTAGGATTCCTTTAGTTCTGGTAAAAGGGCAAGGTAGTTTTGTCTGGGATAACTATGGTGATCGGTATCTTGATTTCTGGCCTGGTTGGGCAGTAAATAGTCTTGGTCACTGCCATCCCCGGGTAGTAGCGGCAGTTAAAAAACAAGTGGATATCCTGATCCATGTTTCCAATTATCTTTATCATCCCCTGCAGGGGGAATTAGCCCAACTTTTGGTGGAGGCATCTTTCCCTGGGAAAGTCTTTTTTTGTAACAGTGGAGCAGAAGCAGTGGAAGGGGCTATCAAACTAGCCCGAAAGTATGCCCGGACTATTCTAAAAAAGGACGGTTATGAAATTATTACTGCTTTTAACTCTTTTCATGGGAGGACACTGGGGGCATTGACCGCTACCGGACAATTCAAGTATCAACAGGACTTCCATCCTCTGGTTCCGGGATTTAAATACGTACCTTTTAATGATTTAAAAACCCTGGAAGAAGCGGTGGGGGAAAAAACTTGCGCCGTGCTTTTAGAACCAATTCAAGGGGAAGGAGGCGTAAATGTGGCTTCCCCGGAGTATTTCCGGGGAGTGAGAGAACTCTGTTCACGTCATAATGTGCTTTTAATTCTGGATGAAGTGCAGACTGGCCTGGGAAGAACGGGAAAGATGTTTGCTTATCAGCATTACGGAATTGGAGCGGATGTTATTACTCTAGCCAAGGGTCTGGGAGGAGGGGTTCCTATTGGAGCAGTTATTGCTCGGAGTGGGGTAGCAGAAGCGCTGATTCCTGGGAACCACGCTTCCACTTTTGGAGGAAATCCTCTAGCTTGTGCTGCCGGTATTGCTGTTCTGGAGACTATTAAACAGCAAGATGTTCTTAAAAATGTTAATCAGCAGAGTGAGTATTTTTTTTCCCGATTAGAAGGTCTGCGTTCTCGTTTTCCGTTTCTCCGGGAGATCCGGGGGAAAGGACTTTTGCTAGGAGTAGAATTAGATTTTCCCGGGAAAGAAATTGTGGAACAATGCCGACAGAGAAAATTACTCATTAATTGTACCGCGGAGAAAGTTTTGCGAATGGCTCCTTCATTGTTAGTTACTTCTCAGGAAATTGATATGGCGGTGGAGGTTCTGGAAGCAGTTTTTAGCCGGCAGAATTATTGAAGGGAGGTAACGGAAGTGAACACGCTTCGAGGGAGAGATTTTATTTCTCTTTCCGATTTAATCTGGGAGGAAATTGGAGAAATTTTTGTTCTCGCTCAGGAATTAAAAGTCAAACAAAAAAGGAGAGAACCGCATTCCTATCTAACCGGGAAAACTTTAGTCATGATTTTTCATAAACCTTCTGCCCGGACACGAATTTCTTTTGAAACTGGAATGTACCAGTTAGGAGGTAAGGCCATCAATCTTATGGATCAGGAAATTCAGATGGGAAGGAGGGAGTCGGTGGAAGATATAGGTCGTTTGCTCTCCCGTTATAATGATGCTATCATGATCCGCACTTTTGATCATCATTTGGTAGAAAAACTGGCTGTTGTTGCTACTATTCCCGTGATCAATGGCCTTACTGATCGAGAGCATCCCTGTCAGGTACTGACGGATATTTTTACCCTGTGGGAAAGGAAGAGGACTCTTGCCGGATTAAAAGTGGTATTTGTAGGAGATGGAAATAATGTTGCTCATTCCTGGTTTTATGGAGCAGCTCTCACCGGAATAAACTTTGTTCTTGCCAGTCCACCTGGTTACGCCGTTTCTCCGGAAACGGTGGAGAAAGCGAATAAAATGGCCTTCCGCAGTGGTGCGCGGCTGGAAATCACCCAATCCCCCCTGGAAGCGGTTCGAGAGGCGGATGTCATCTATACTGATGCTTGGGTGAGTATGGGACAAGAAAAGGAAAGGGAGGTTCGCCTCCGAGCATTTAAGGATTATCAGGTGAATTCGGCACTGCTGGAAAAGGCGAAAAAAGATGTTTTAATAATGCACTGTTTGCCCGCTCACCGGGGAGAGGAGATAACCGATGAAATTATTGATGGCCCTCATTCCATCGTTTTTGAAGAAGCGGAAAATCGGCTCCATGTTCAGAAAGCGTTGTTAGTAAAACTTATAGGTTTTAATACGGAATAGATTATATTTCGCCGGGAAGAATCCGGTATTGTTTTGGTGATAAGAAGGAGGGAGCAATTTGGGAAAGATAAGGAAGTTAGTGCTGGCTTATTCCGGAGGACTGGATACTTCGGTTATTATTAAATGGCTCCAGGATAAATACCAGTGCGAGGTAATTGCTTTTGTAGCCAATATTGGTCAGGGAGAAGAACTGGAGCCGCTACGGGAAAAAGCTCTTCGAAGCGGGGCGAGCAAGATTTACATCGAGGATTTACGGAAGGATTTTGTGGAAGATTATCTCTTCCGTCTTTTGAAGGCAGGATCGATATATGAGTCCCGGTATCTGCTGGGAACTTCCGTTGCCCGTCCCCTTATTGCCAAAAAACAAGTGGAAATTGCTGAGAAGGAAGAGGCCGATGCGGTAGCGCACGGTTGTACTGGTAAGGGTAATGATCAGGTCAGATTCGAGTTAACTTACAGAGCATTAAATCCGCGGTTGCGAGTCATTGCTCCCTGGCGAGAATGGGAATTAAGATCCCGCGAGGAAGAGATAGAATATGCTCGCAAACATAATATCCCCATACCTGTTACTCCCCAAAGACCATATAGTATGGATAGTAATCTCTGGCATATGAGTTTTGAAGGCGGAATCCTGGAAGACCCATGGCAGGAGCCCCCGGAAGATATATTCCGTCTGACGGTATCTCCCGAAAAGGCACCGGATAAAGTTACCTATGTCGAAATTGATTTTGAAAAAGGTATTCCGCGTAAAGTAGATGATAGAGATTTCAGTTCGGTAAGTTTAATGGAATATCTTAATGAGCTTGGTGGTAAAAATGGCATCGGAAGAGTAGATATGGTGGAAAATCGAGTGGTAGGAATGAAATCCCGGGGAGTTTATGAAACTCCGGGCGGAACTATTCTTTATGTTGCCCATCAGGCACTGGAATCCATTACTATAGACCGAGAAACTATGCACTACAAGGAGATGGTAGCGCAAAAGTATGCGGAATTGATTTATTACGGTCTGTGGTTCAGTCCGTTAAAAAAGTCTATTGATGCTTTTATTGATTCTACCCAGGAAAATGTTACCGGTACCGTTCGTCTCAAACTTTATAAAGGGAACTGTACAGTAGTGGGAAGGAAATCTCCCTATTCTCTCTACCATCCCGATCTTGCTACCTTCGGAGCGGGTGAACTTTATCGGCATAAAGATGCCGAAGGATTCATTAACCTTTTTGGTTTGCCGCTCTGGGTGCAAGGGTGGATGAAAATAAAAAAATAAATATCTGGAGAAAAAATGTCTTGGGTCTGGGGAGGACGTTTCTTAAAGCCCTTAAACAAACGGGCAGAAAAATTTTTAGCATCGTTACCTTTTGATCGTCGTCTGGCAAGTTATGATATTCAGGGAAGTATTGCCCATACCAGAATGCTTGCCCACTGTGGAATTATTACGCAGGAAGAATCTGAGAATATCGTCCGGGGACTGGAAGAAATTGCTCGCGAAATTGAAGAAGGCCAATTCCCGTTCAATATAAAATGCGAGGATATTCATCTAAATATTGAGTATCGTTTGCAGGAAAAAATCGGGGAACTGGCAGGAAAACTTCACACTGCGCGGAGTCGTAATGATCAGATTGCTCTTGATCTTCGTCTTTTCCTGCGCGAAGAAATTTCCCGACTAGTAGAACTGGTTCGTTCTTTACAGGAAGTTATTTTGGAAGTGGCGGAAAAAAATTTGGAAGTAATAATGCCGGGATTCACCCATTTGCAACCTGCTCAGCCGATACTTTTTTCTCATCACCTCTTGGCTTATTTTCATATGCTGGAAAGAGACCAGGGTAGAATGAAGGATGCCCTTAATCGGGCCGATATGCTACCTTTAGGGGCGGGAGCTTTAGCAGGCACTTCTTTTCCTATTAACCGCCATTATCTAGCGCGTTTACTTTCCTTTTCCCGTTTGTGCGAAAATAGTGTGGATGCTGTTTCAGATCGCGATTTTATCTTGGAGTTTCTCAGTGCCACCAGTATTATGATGATGCATCTTTCCCGGCTAGGAGAAGAACTGGTTCTTTGGTCCTCACCTGCCTTTCATTTTGTGGAACTGGACGATGCATTCTGTACTGGTAGTTCTATCATGCCGCAGAAAAAGAATCCTGACGTTCCAGAACTTATTCGGGCGAAAACGGGAAGAGTGTATGGTGCTCTGATAACTTTGCTGACTATCATGAAGGCTCTTCCTCTATCTTATAATCGGGATCTGCAGGAAGATAAGGTACCCCTTTTCGATACCGTGGATAATGTAAAGGATAGTTTAATGATTATGACCGAGATAATACGCACCATGAAAATTAATCCCGAAAGAATGCGCCGGTTCACCCAGGAAGGGTATCTTAATGCTACTGATCTAGCGGATTATCTGGTTAGAAAAGGTATACCTTTCCGGCAGGCTCACGAACTGGTTAGCCGAATTGTGCATTATGCCCTGGAAAAGGACAAGAAACTGGAGGAATTTAGCTTGGAAGAGTTCCAAAAATTTTCTTCCGTTATCGGAGAGGATGTTTACCAGGTTCTGCGCATCGATAATTGTGTCGCTGCCCGCAAGTCTTATGGAGGAACTGCCCCCGAGGCGGTTCGTCACCAGATCTCGCTGGCGAGAAAGGTTCTCCGGTCAGGAGATAGAAAAAAGAAATAGCTGGTGGCCAGTAAACCTCTTCATAAAACGGGCATAGTAGTAAAGGCACTCCAGATTAATCCTACTATAAGGCAAAGCAAGATGTAATACCATCCCCCCTCTGCCACTTTATTCCCCGGATAAGGATAACGGAAGCGGGTAAGTTCAAAAATTGACAAGGGGTGATTTTCCGGGTATACTCAAATGAAAACTCATAGGAATGGTAAGAATTTCCATGAAGGGGAAAAAGTCTCGTTCGCTCTCCCAGATTCCGGAAACCAAGGAAGGCCAATTATCTTCTCGTTATGATCCCCGCACAGTGGAAGAGAAATGGTATAAATTCTGGTTGGATAAGGGTTATTTTCATGCCGATTATGATCCTCAAAGAAAACCTTATACTATTGTAATTCCTCCTCCCAATGTCACTGGTTCCTTACACATGGGCCATGCCCTTAATGGGATCATTCAGGATATCCTTATCCGTTGGAAGCGTATGCAGGGTTACAATACCCTTTGGTTACCGGGAACCGACCATGCGGGGATTGCTACCCAGAATGTCGTAGAAAAAGAACTCGCTGGGGAGGGACTTACTCGTCATGATCTGGGTCGGGAGAAATTTATTGAAAGAGTATGGCAGTGGAAAGAAAAATATGGTAACACCATTGTCAATCAGTTGAAACGTCTCGGGTGTTCCTGCGACTGGAAAAGACTGCGTTTTACTATGGATGAAGGTTACTCCCAAGCCATCCGGGAAGTATTTGTGCGTCTTTATGAAAAAGGCTGGATTTACCGTGATAAATATATCATTAACTGGTGTCCCCGTTGTCTTACTGCTATATCCGACCTGGAAGTGGAACACCGGGAAATCCCTTCTCGGCTTTATTACATCCGTTATCCACTAGAAGATGGAAGTGGGGATATTGTGGTGGCCACTACCCGTCCCGAGACTATGTTAGGTGATACAGCAGTGGCAGTTCATCCGGAAGATAAAAGATATCATCATCTTGTAGGAAAAATAGTCATTTTACCGCCGGTGGGAAGAAGAATACCTATTATTTCTGATAAATATATTGATCCCGAATTTGGAACCGGCTGTCTCAAAGTGACTCCCGCTCATGATGTAGCGGATTTTGAGATTTCACGCCGTCATGGTTTGCCAGTGGTAGTGGTTATTGACGAAAATGGGAGAATGACTCCGGAAGCGGGTAAATACCAGGGAATGGATCGATTTCATTGCCGGAAGGAAATACTAAAAGAACTAGTGGCTCAAAAATATCTGATTAAGGAAGAAGATTATCTCCTCTCACTCGGTCACTGTGCCCGTTGTCATACAGTTATCGAACCCCATCTTTCCGAACAATGGTTTGTGCGGATGAAAGCTCTTGCTCTACCAGCTTTGGAAGCTGTGAGCCGGGGAGAGGTTCGGTTTATTCCCTCCCGGTGGGTACGGCTTTATCTGGAATGGATAGAAAACATCCGGGATTGGTGTATTAGCCGCCAAATCTGGTGGGGACATCGTATCCCGGTTTGGGTGTGTTTTAATTGCGGAAACGTTATCGCAAGTTGTCAAGACCCAGATTTTTGTACCCGCTGTCAAAGTAAAAATCTGGAGCAGGACCCTGATGTTCTGGATACTTGGTTCAGTTCTGCTCTTTGGCCTTTTGCGACTCTGGGCTGGCCGGAAGAAACAGAAGACTTGAAATATTTTTATCCCACCGATGTTTTAGTTACTGCCCGGGATATTCTTTACCTCTGGGTAGCTCGGATGATTATGATGGGACTGGAATATTGCCAGGAGATACCTTTCCGGGAAGTTTATATTTACCCAACGGTATTAAATCCCGAGGGAAGGAGAATGAGCAAATCTCTGGGAACCGGGGTAGATCCACTAGAGCTTATAGACGACTACGGTGCCGATGCAGTGCGGTTTGGTCTTATTATTCAGAATACCCAGCTTCAGGATATTCGTTTTTCTGAGGAAAAGGTAAAAATGAGCCGTAATTTCAACAATAAGATTTGGAATGCTTCTCGCTTAGTACTGATGAATCTGAAGGATTTTACTCCCGCAATACCGCCCCGAGATAGCCGGGAACTCGCTGATCGCTGGATTCTCAGTCGTTTAAACCGTCTAATCAATGAAGTGACTAATTTCCTTAAGAATTATGAATTAGAGACCGGAGCTCAGCAACTCTACGATTTCTTTTGGCATGAGTACTGCGATTGGTATCTGGAACTGGTTAAGTTGCGGTTGGGAAAGGAAAATATTTACGAAAGGAAGACTGCTCAGTACTTTATTTGGTCTGTTCTGGAAACCAGTTTGCGTCTTCTTCATCCATTTATTCCTTTTATTACCGAAGAGATCTGGCAGCTTTTTCCTCATGAAGGGGAAAGTATTATGATAAGTTCCTGGCCAGTTTATAAGGAAGCGGAGGTGGATCCGGAAGCAGAGGAGAGAATGATATTTTTACAAAAAATTATTATTGCCCTGCGTAATATTCGTTCAGAAATGAATCTTCCCCCTACCGCTACCATTAAAGTAAACCTTGGCTGGGAAGATAACGGTAAGACCTTCTATCTTCTGGAAGAGGGCAAGAAATATATACGTCATCTTGCCCGAGTGGAGGAACTTAATGTTGGTGTTCGAGAACCACACGAAGAAATGCTGGCTACTGCTATGGTGTCGCATGTCGAAGTAGGGGTAAACCTTTCTGCGCATGCTCGAGAATCAGAACTTCGAAGATTGAGAAAAGAAATCGGTAAAATTGAACTTCAACTCCGGAGCCTAGAAAAGAAACTTAACCATCCCGGATTTCTAGAGAAAGCTCCTCCGGATATAGTAAATAGGGAGAAAGAGCGACTAGAGAAAATTTTCGCCATCAGGAATAAACTTCTGGAAAGCCAAGAAAAATTAAAGAAGAAGGGAGAAAATACTGAACAGTGAAAAACTGGACTTCTTATGCCCGTTTGATAAGTACCGGTCTAATTTTGTTACTATTGAGTGCCTGTGCTACCACGCGCACTGTTTCTCGTCCGAAGGTAGTCCCATCTCCAACGGTAACCCCTATTACCGAAGAAAGAATTTTACCCTCCCCTACCTCTATACCGACGCCTACTCCCACCCCCCAGGAGATAATGACCAGGGGGGAAGGAAGGGCTCTATGGATAGATTGTGTACAGGCCCATCCTACTTTAGCTTCGGAAGAAGAAATCCGGCAGTTAGTCCTCCGCGCCCGGGTAGCTAATTTTAATACTCTTATTGTGCAGGTTAATGGTAGAGGGGAGGCTTTTTACAATTCTGAAATTCTTCCTCGAGCGCCCGTCCTTAAAGGGAAAGATAATTTTGATCCGCTATCTTTCATTATCAATGAAGCTCATCGTTATGGTCTGGAACTCCATGTCTGGATAAATGCTTATCTGGTGTGTCGGCCGGAATGGGGAAATGCTCCTCCCGAGCACGTGGTAAAAAAGCATCCGGAATGGGTTTTGCATGATGAAGAAGGTTCTTCTTTACTAGATTATAATTTAGAGCATCTACAGGAATTGCGGCGCCGGGGATATCTGGAAGGAATTTATCTGGAACCTGGAGATCTGGAAGTCCAGAATTATCTCCTCCTAATTTATCAGGAAGTGGTCGAGAAATACGATTTGGATGGTGTTCATCTGGATTACATCCGATTTCCTGCTAGTAATTATGGTTATGGAGAACGTAGTCGTCAACGTTTTGAAGAACTTTACGGGATTGATGCTCTGATCTTAGTAAACAGTCGCTATCAAGCCTCGGAGTGGCTGGGGGGAAAAAAATACCAGTTTTTACTTCAGGAGTGGGATCGCTGGCGAACACAACAGGTAACTGATCTGGTGAGAAGAGTATATGAGGTGGTTAAAAATACCAAATCGTGGGTTAAGGTTTCGGCAGCGGTAAAACCATATGCATTACAAGCTCGACAGCAATATTTTCAAGACTGGCAAAGCTGGCTTCGAGAAGGAATTGTAGATTTTATTGTTCCCATGTCATATTTTCGAAGAGTGGATCAGGTAGTCTCGGTTCTGGAAGAAGCCATTCGCTATAACAATGGACGCTATATTTATGCTGGTTTAGATATTACTAAGATTAATGATCCGGAATCTTTAGGGCAACTGATATTGCGAGTAAGAGAGTATTATCCCCGCGGAGTGCGGGGGATCGCCGTTTTTTCTTACAATGAACTCAGTCGATCAGATTTTTATCTGGAAACTCTACGTTTAGTCTGTTTTCCAGAGCCAGCCTTAGTTCCGGTTATGCCCTGGAAAGATCGTCGGCCAATTTGAAGCCTAGGAAAGAAAACCGGTCAGAATTTTTAATAGCTAACAGAAGGTCAAAGTAGGTGGGAGGATGAAAAATTTCCGTCTTTTCTCTGATTTTAAACCGGCGGGGGATCAGCTTCAGGCTATCAACCAGCTAACGGAGGGTATTTTCAGGAATATGAAGCACCAAGTATTGTTAGGAGTTACCGGTTCCGGGAAAACTTTTACCATGGCCAATGTTATAGCGAATGTTCAGCGTCCTACCCTGGTGATTTCCCATAATAAAACTCTGGCCGCACAACTTTATGGTGAGTTTCGGCAATTTTTTCCTGAAAATGCAGTGGAATATTTTGTCAGTTATTATGATTATTATCAGCCAGAAGCCTATATTCCCCAGACTGATACCTATATTGAAAAAGATTCATCTATTAATGACGAGATCGATCGGTTGCGACTGGCGGCTACCAGTGCCATATTGGAACGCCGGGATGTTATTGTGGTAGCTAGTGTTTCCTGCATTTACGGAATTGGCTCTCCTTCCGAGTGGCGACAGATGATCTTACTAGTCAGCGTAGGAGATCATACCGACCGGGAGGAAATTCTTCAGCGATTGGTAAATATCCAATATGAAAGAAACGATTTGGAATTCATCCGGGGGAGATTCCGGGTGCGGGGGGACGTAGTGGAAGTATTCCCTGCCCATTCAGAAACTGCCGTACGTATTGAATTATTTGGAGATATGGTGGAAAGGATTTCCCGAATTCATCCGGTTACCGGGGAAGTGCTGCAACCGATGGAAAGGTTGGTGGTATATCCCGCCAAACATTTTGTTACCACTCCCCCGCGTCTGGAAGAGGCCATTAAAAATATTGAACAGGAATTGGAAGAAAGGTTGACATATCTTGGTACTCAGGGGAAATTGTTGGAGACGCAGAGACTGGAATCCCGAACGCGTTACGACCTGGAAATGCTCCGGGAAATTGGTTATTGTCCGGGGATTGAGAATTATTCCCGGCATCTGAGTGGAAGAAAACCGGGGGAGCGTCCGGCAGTTTTAATAGATTATTTCCCCCAGGACTTTCTTACCATTATTGATGAATCCCATGTCACTATTCCTCAGCTAAGAGGTATGTTCGCTGGTGATCGGTCACGGAAGGAGGTATTGGTGGAACACGGATTCCGGCTTCCTTCGGCTCTGGATAACCGTCCTTTAGTATTTGAGGAATTTAACTCTCTGGTGGCACAGGTAGTCTATGTCTCCGCTACTCCCGCAGAGTATGAAGTTTCCCTAGCCGGGCAGGTAGTAGAACAAATTATCCGTCCTACTGGTCTGGTAGATCCCAAGATCAGCATCCGGAGTACTCGGGGACAGATTGATGATCTTATCAGTGAAATTAAAAAACGAGTAGAAAAACAACAGCGGGTGCTGGTTACTACCCTCACTAAAAGAATGGCGGAGGATCTTACGGAATATTTGCTGGATATGGGTCTTAAGGTTCATTATCTACATTCAGAAATCGAAACTATTGAGCGGGTGGAAATCTTACGAGATTTACGATTGGGAAAATATGATGTGGTGGTGGGAATCAATCTTCTCCGGGAAGGACTCGATCTACCGGAAGTTTCCCTGGTAGCGGTGCTGGATGCGGATAAGGAAGGATTTCTACGTTCCGAAACCTCCTTGATCCAGGTATTTGGCCGGGCAGCTCGTAATGTGGACGGAGAGGTGATTATGTATGCCGATACCATTACTGACTCTATGCACCGGGCAATCAATGAAACTAGTCGCCGCCGGGAAATACAGTTGCGTTATAACCAAGGGCATAGCATCACACCGCAGTCCATTAAAAAGACGATTGAGGATATCATGCGGGGTACCATAGTAGCTGACGCTTATCTGGGCAGCGTAATTAGGGAAACCCGTGAAAATTATGTCAGTGCCGAGGAAATTCCTTATTTAATTGCTGATCTGGAAAGAGAGATGCGCCAGGCGGTAAAGGAACTAGAGTTTGAACGCGCAGCGGCTTTGAGAGATCGAATAGCGGAATTGCGACAGCAAGTGCCTTCTCTAGCTATTCGACCTCGTAAAAAATTGCGAGGTAGAGATCGAGTGCGACCAAGATAGGTATTTAGGCTCCTTTACTTAAAAGAAAAACGCCTTTTCTAGTAAAGGCGTTTTTTGTGCTGTTCGGGGGATAAAAAATGGACATTTTAGGGAGTGAAGAATTAGTAAAAAATACTCTTAAGGAAGATCTGGGGAGAGGGGATATTACTGGCAACTTGCTTTTTCCTCCCGATTTGCCAGCGAAAGCAGAGATAATTGCCAAAGATGAAGGAGTGATAGCAGGAGTAGATTTGGCCCGGAAAGTATTTTTGGTTGTAAACCCGGGAGTAAATTTTGAGTATTCGATTACTGACGGTTCCAGGGGCAGGTCCGGTGATATTGTCATCCGTTTGCAAGGATTAGCCCGCGGAATTCTCAGTGGAGAGAGGGTAGCTCTAAATTTTCTTCAGCATCTTTCAGGGGTGGCCACCCTCACCTCCCGATTTGTGGAAGCGGTAAAACCCTACCCGGTAAAAATTCTCGATACCCGTAAGACTATGCCGGGTTTGAGGCTATGGGAAAAATATGCTGTGCGATTAGGAGGGGGTATCAATCACCGTTTGGGACTGGACGATGGGATTCTTATTAAAGATAATCATATTCGGCTATGTGGAGGAATCAAGGAAGCAGTGAAGAGGATCCGACAGCAAGCTCCTCATTTAATGAGAATTGAAGTGGAGGCAGAAAATCTCTCCCAGGTGAAGGAAGCTCTGGAAGCCGGAGTAGAAATCATCCTGTTAGATAATTTCTCGCTAAAAGAAATCGCTCGGGCAGTAGAAATGGTGGAGAGGAAAGCTCTTCTGGAAGTTTCTGGAGGTATAACCTTGGCAAATGTCCGGGAGATTGCAGCGACAGGGGTGAATTTTATTTCTATTGGTCAACTTACTCACTCCGCTCCGGCATTAGATATGAGTCTGGAAGTGATTTAAGATTGAAGGAGGAAAATTTGAACTATCTAATTGATTTAGACGGGGTAATTTATAGGGGCGAACAGGTAATAGAGGGTGCGGTAGAAACTCTGGCTTGGCTGCGTTTGCAGAGGGCAGAAATTTCTTTTCTCACTAATAATTCCGCTTTTAGTCGTCGAAATTATTTGGAACGACTCTCGCTCCTGGGAATTAAATGTCAGTTAGAAGAGATAATGAGTACTGCCTATGCTACTCGCCTTTACTTGGAAGAAAAGGGACCTCCGGGAGCACGGGTTTTGGTAATTGGGGAGTGGGGGTTGATGGTCGAACTGGAAGGCGCTCAGGTCTCGTTGGTCGACTGGCAGAACGAAGGACTAATAGATTATGTGGTGGTAGGCTTGGATCGAAATTTTCATTATTCTAAACTAACCCGCGCTCATCACGCTATCATTCAGGGAGCTAAGTTTATCGCTACCAATAGGGATGCGACTTTCCCTACGGAAAAGGGTACTTTACCGGGGGGAGGGGCCATCGTGGCGGCAATTGAAGCCTGTACCGGGAAAACTCCGGTAGTAATCGGGAAGCCGCAGGATTACATGGTGAAAAAGGTCCTGGAAACCCGGAATTGGAAGCCCGAGGAAACGGTAGTAGTAGGTGACCGGTTAGAAACGGATATATTGCTGGGGAACCAGCTGGGAATGATTACCGCTCTGGTTTTAACGGGTATTACCAATCGGGAAACGGCGGAAAAAGCAGTTCATGATTTGAAACCAACTTATATTCTGGATAGTATTCAAAATTTGAAGGAATTGTCTTTTAAAAAGGATGGCAGTATATAATGCTTCCTCAGATTCGTAATTTTTGTATTATTGCTCATATTGATCACGGTAAATCCACTTTAGCTGATCGGCTGTTGGAGTACACCGGAGCTCTTCCCCCACGGGCCATGCGTGAGCAAGTATTGGATCAAATGGAATTAGAGAGGGAACGGGGGATCACCATTAAAGCCAAGGCGGTACGACTGGAATATCGTTCCCAAAGCGGAGGAAATTATATCCTGAATCTGATTGATACTCCGGGTCATGTGGACTTCACCTACGAGGTCTCGCGGAGTCTTGCTGCCTGTGAGGGAGCCCTGCTGGTGGTTGATGCCTCTCAGGGAGTAGAGGCTCAGACGGTAGCTAATGCTTTTCTTGCGCTGGATCACGGTCTGGAAATTATTCCGGTAATTAACAAGATAGACCTTCCCAATGCCGATATAAACCTTACTCGCCGGCAGATCGAAGAAATTTTGGGACTGGCTACCGATCGGGCAGTGCTTACTAGTGCCAAAGAAGGGATCGGTACGCAAGAACTTCTGGAGGCATTGGTGAAAGAGATCCCTCCCCCCCGGGGAGATCCTTCCGCTGCCCTGAAGGCTTTGATTTTTGATTCTACTTACGATCCCTATCGGGGGGTTATAGTCTATGTTCGACTGATGGAAGGAACTGTTCGTCCCGGAACTAGTATCCGATTAATGTCCAGTGGCAAAGATTTTATAGTGGCGGAAACGGGAGTTTTTCGTCCTCAGGCAGTTCCTGCTTCTGCTCTTTCTGCGGGTGAGGTGGGATATCTTATTTCTGGAATAAAAAATGTTCGTGACGCCAAAGTGGGAGATACTATTACCGAAACTATGAGGCCTGCCAGTGCACCACTGCCGGGATACCGAGAACCGAAACCTATGGTCTTTTGCGGACTCTATCCCGCTATCAGTCAGGATTACAGTTTATTGCGGGATGCTTTGGAAAAGTTGCATCTTAATGACGCTGCCTTTGTATACGAACCGGAAACTTCAGCGACTCTGGGATTTGGTTACCGTTGCGGGTTCCTGGGACTTTTACATATGGAAATTGTTCAGGAACGTCTGGAAAGGGAATACGGTCTTACCTTAGTAACTACTGCTCCCAGTGTGGCCTATCGAGTGACTAATCGAAAGGGGGAGGTTACCATTATTGATAATCCTACCCGACTTTGTCCCCCCCAGGAAATTGAAATGATAGAGGAACCTTATATTCGGGGCATGATTATGACCCCCAGCGAATATATTGGTCCGGTTATGAGACTTATCCAGCAAAGAAGGGGAATCCATAAAGATACGGAATATTTTGATCCTACGAGAGTTTTACTTACCTATGAAATTCCACTGGCAGAAATACTGCTGGATTTTTATGATCGGTTGAAATCAATCAGCAAAGGTTACGCCTCTCTGGACTATGAATTTGTTGATTATCGTCCGGGAGATTTAGTGAAACTGGACATCCTTATCAACGGGGAGTCGGTAGATGCTCTTTCGGTTATTGTTCACCGGGAAAAAGCCTATAGCCGGGGACGGGAACTGGTGGAGAAACTTCGGGGCCTTATTCCACGTCAATTATTTGAGGTAGCGATTCAGGTGGCTATAGGTAGCCGGGTAATAGCCCGGGAAAGTATTCCTGCGAGACGGAAAAATGTCACCGCTAAGTGTTACGGCGGAGATGTTACCCGCAAGCGAAAATTGTTAGAAAAACAAAAAGAGGGCAAAAAGAGGATGAAACAGGTTGGTAAGGTGGAAATTCCCCAGGAAGCTTTTATGGCCGTACTGAAAGTGGAATAAGAGAGGAGGAGATGAATTGGCTAAATCAGTTATTAAAGAGTATTTAGAGACCCTGATAATTGCTGGGATTCTAGCTTGGATAATTATTACTTTTTTTATTCAGGCTTTCACTATTCCCTCCGGTTCCATGATGGATACTCTCCTGGTTGGTGACTACGTGCTGGTTAATAAATTTCTCTATGGGATACGCATACCTTTCACTCCCCGACGAGTACTTCCTATTCGTCAACCTCAACGGAGAGATATCATTGTTTTTCGAGCTCCTCTGGAACCCCGGGATTTCATCAAGCGGATTGTAGCTCTTCCTGGAGAAGAGGTTCAAATCCGTGAAGGAAGGGTTTATATTAATGGCTGGCCGGTGGATGAACCCTATATTAAGGAAAAACCGGAAGTAGATTTTGGCCCCGTTCGGGTCCCTCCCACCAGTTATTTCGTCCTGGGAGATAACCGCAATCGCAGTGCTGATAGTCGAGTGTGGGGATTTGTACCCAAGGAAAATATAAGGGGAAAGGCAATGATTATTTACTGGTCCTGGAATAAGGAAAGAAATCGGCCCCGGTTTTCTCGTATTGGCCGGATTGTAAGATGAACGATAAGCCAGGTCTTTATATTCATTTTCCCTTTTGTTTTAGTAAATGTAACTACTGTGATTTTAATTCCCATCTTTATCAAGAAGAGGTAGTTCGGGCCTATCTGAAGGCTCTAAACCAGGAGATGGCCTGTTATTCCCGTTATTATCCGGAAGTAAAAACACTGTATGTGGGGGGTGGGACTCCTACCTCTTTGACTCCGGAGAAGCTGGGTAATCTATTTAAAAAGATTAGAGATAACTTTATTAAGGGCCAAATAGAAATTACGGTGGAAGCAAATCCGGAAACTTTATCTTCAGAAAAATTAGCAGTTATGAGTGAGGTAGGAATCAATCGTCTTAGTATTGGGGTGCAGAGTTTTCAAAGCTCTCTTCTGCGAATTCTCGGCCGTCACCATACCGAAAGAGATATTATCTCAGCCTTAGAACAAGCCCGCGGTACGAGTGTTTTCAGTATCAATCTAGACCTCCTTTACGGGATTCCCGGACAGAATCTCAGAGACTGGGAAAGTACTCTTTATCAAGCGCTGAAATATTCCCCCGAACATCTTTCTCTTTACTGTCTTACTCTGGAAGAGGGAACCCCTCTAAAAACAATGGTAGACGCTGGCCGTCTCAGTCTGCCCGAGGAGTCAGAAATTCTGTCTATGGAAAATCTTGCCGGGAATATTCTATCTACTTACGACTACCAGCGATACGAAATTTCTAATTTTTCTCTCCCCGGTAAGAGGTGCCTTCACAATCAAATTTACTGGCGGAATGAGGATTATTTGGGGATTGGTGCTGGGGCTTGGAGTTATCTTAACGGGAGGAGATTTGGCAATGTGCGTTCCCCGGAGGAATATATTCGACGTCTGGAAGGAAATCAAAATCCGGTGGAAGAGAAGGAGGAACTATCGGGGAGAGCGGAGGTGGCCGAAACTTTGATTCTTGGGCTGCGACTACTGGAGGGAGTGAGCCGGGCAAGATTCCGAGCTCGTTTTGGAATGGATTGGGAAGAAGTTTTACCGCATAGTATTAATCGGATGAACGATTATGGGTTACTGGAAATAACCGAGGATTGTCTCCGGTTAACCAATCGGGGCTTGCATTTAGCTAATGAGGTATTCGTAGAAATCTGGCAGGAGGCTACTGAGTAAAATTTCCAAATAAAAACTATGGCAGATAGCTGGACTTCTGTTCCGTTCTTGACACAGGAGTGTGATAAAAGTTATAATCTAATTCAGCACTCGCTAAAGAGTGTCTTGTATTTTATAATTTAAAATCATGAGAGGAACTGTGGAGAATGATAGGGAAAGAGAAAGCAAGTAACAGTGAGGAGCAAGAAATAATATCTCCATCGGAAATGGAAGAAAAAGAAGCGGTAGATTCTTCCCAAGCAATAAAAGAAGGGGAGAAAGTACTGGCAGAAGAAACTCCCGAAGAGATAGAATCCGCGGTGAAAGTGGAAGAGATGGATGAATTAAAACAGAAAATTGCCATTAAAGACCAGGAAATTGAAAATTATCGTGATCGTTTTTTGCGCATGGCGGCAGAATTTGAAAACTACAAGAAGAGAGTTAACCGGGAAAGAGAAGAATTTATAAAATTTGCTCAGGAGGTTTTGATTACCGAACTATTACCGGTACTGGACAGCTTGGAACGAGCTTTGGATGCCGCTCATAACTCTACTAATTCCTCCAACTTAAAGGAAGGAGTAGAGATGACTTATCGGCAGTTAATGAATATTCTTGGTAAATATGGACTTTCTCGATTAGAGGTGAAGGGTAAAACCTTCGATCCAGCATACCATGAAGCGGTAGCCTACGAAGAAAATTCCGAATATCCACCACTTACTATTATAGAGGAGGTACGGTCGGGCTATCTGCTTCATTCTCGCGTAATTCGTCCTGCAATGGTAAAAGTATCCCGGGGAAAAAATTTGGAACAAGAAGGATTGGAAGAACCGGGGGCTCCTTTAGTCTAACTCAATCTTTGGAAAGTGAAGATTTATGGCCGACAAGTGAGATTACTATGAGGTTTTTTCCTAATAGTTTGGCCCGGATTTTCGTTCCCCGAGAAAATATTCGGGAGGGAAAAGTAATTCTGTCCCCTGCCGAAGCACGCTATTTAGTTAGGGTTCTCCGGCTTAAACAAGGAGAGCAGATTACCATCTTTGACAATAGCGGCCGGGAATGTCTAATAGTACTGGAAAAGACCAGCTCCCGGGGTGTAGAAGGAAGGATTCTCTCTGAAAAGAAAATAGACCGAGATCCTTCTAAAAAGATAACTCTCCTGGCGGCATTACTCAAAGGGGAGAAATTTAACTGGATAGTTCAAAAAAGTACAGAATTGGGAGTAAGTCAGATCGTTCCCCTAGAAACCCAATACACGGTAGTTCATTTAAATTCTGCTAGGGTTAGGGAAAAGATATCTCGCTGGCAAAAAATTGCTCAGGAGGCCGCCCGGCAATCGGGACGTACATCTATTCCGGAGATACATTTTCCCCGGACACTGCTGGAAAGTTTTGCCGTGGTTAAAGAAGTAGATCTTGCCATTATTCCCTGGGAGAGCGAGGAATCCCTTTACCTGAGAGATTTACTGACTAGAGAATGTATCTGGGAAAAAGTAGCGCTATTTATCGGTCCCGAAGGTGGTTTTACCCCCGAGGAGATTAGAAAAGCGCGGGAGGCGGGATTAATTCCGGTAAGTCTAGGGAGTAGAATTTTAAGAGCAGAAACTGCTGCTCTGGCCGCAATGGCCACCATATTATATGTGGGTGGGGATTTAGGATAGTAATAACTCCGGGGGTATTTTTATGCTAAAAGTAGCACTGGTAACTTTTGGCTGTAAAGTTAATCAGTATGAAAGTCAAATGATGGCTGAAGGATTTGTGCGCCATGGTTACCGGATAGTTTATCCTCCAGAAAAAGCAAATATTTATGTAGTTAATACCTGCACGGTTACCCAAACCAGTGATCAGCAAGCACGGCAGATGATCCGACGTCTCATCCGAGAAAATCCCCGTGCCCGAATAGTGGTTACTGGCTGTTACGCTCAAGCAGATCCATTGGCGATAGCGGCTATTCCGGGGGTGGATCTGGTGCTGGGTAACTTTGAGAAGTCAGGACTGGTAAATTATGTGGAATCTTATTCTCCCAGGAAGGGTCCCCAAGCAGTGTTTTCAAAACTGTCGGAACAAGTTTTGAGTTGTCCTCCTATTCATGAATTCTATGGTCATAGCCGTGCATTTGTCAAAATTCAAGATGGTTGCCAGCAAAAATGCTCTTACTGCATTGTTCCCCGAGTTCGTGATCAGCAAAGGAGTCGTCCTGCGGAGGAAATTATTTCGGAGGTAAAAAATTTAATTAATGCTGGATTCTCCGAGATTGTAGTGACTGGTATCCGGCTTGGAACTTACGGTCAAGAATGGGGAGGAAGTTTATCCCAACTTCTTCAATTATTACTCGAGATAAAAGGTTTAGGTAGAATCCGTTTGAGTTCTCTGGAGCCCATGGATGTGACTACGGAATTAGTTAATTTAGTAGCCCGTTGTTCTAAAATTTGTCCTCATTGGCATTTACCTCTCCAGAGTGGAGATGAGGAAATTTTAAAAGCAATGAGACGTCCCTATTCTCCCTTTCAATACCGAGAACTGATTAATACTATCCGTTCATATGTGCCGGATGCTGCTATTACCACCGATATTATAGTAGGATTTCCCGGGGAGAATGAGGAAAGATTTCAGAATACTCTGAAGTTTATCTCGGAGGTAGAATTTGCCAAAATTCATGTTTTCCGATTTTCTCCTCGTCCGGAAACGGAGGCTGCTCAGTTAGCGGGGAAGATTCCCTCCCCAATGGTTAAAGTGAGAAGTCAGACGCTGATAAATTTTTCTTGGCAATTGTTCCATCGTTATCATAAAAGGTTTCTCGGTCACATCCGGGAGGTGGTTATAGAAACCCGCCGGGATCGGGAAAGCGGTCTACTCACCGGCTATACCGATAATTATTTGCGGGTATTTATGTCCGGAGAGGATAGTTGGTCCCGACGATTGATTCCTGTTCTGCTGGAAGAAGAGACGGAAAGAGGATTGAAAGGCAAAGCGATGTTAAAAGCAGAAATGGCTCAGGGACTGAGTCAGGTTTGACAACGGGTTGGTGGCATGATATAATACCTTTAGTTAATTAGGAAGGCGGTGAAAAAGTGCCCGGCGTTGTCGTACATGAGCATGAATCATTAGATAGTGCCCTTAAGCGTTTTAAAAAGCAGTGCCAGTTGGAAGGTGTTATGGAAGAAATGAAGAAACGGGAGCACTACGAGAAGCCCAGTGTCGTCCGGAAGAAAAAAATGGCTGCTGCCCGTAAGAGAGCTCGCAGGTATTTTCGTCGAGGATAGCTTCGGAGGGATTGATGAACTGGCTGGACTGGGTGATAGGAGCGGTTATTGTTTATCACCTGGTGCGGGGAACGTGGCGGGGTTTTATAGGCGAGATATTTTATTTTGGAGGAGCTTTTGCCAGTTTATTGATTTCAATTAATAATTTTCAATCGCTGGGGGAGTATTTGGCGAATTCAATACATCTTTCCCGGTCAGTTACTGATTTTGTGGCTTTCTTATTTCTGACGGTACTAGTGATCTTACTTTCTATATTGGTCGGGTATATGTGGGGGAAAATTACCCGGCCGATCACTATGGTATGGGCCAATCGGCTGGGAGGATCTCTCCTGGGCAGTATTAAAGGATGTATAATGGTGAGTATTCTCCTGGTAATGATGATGCTTTTTCCTTTACCGGGGAAAACTATTCCCCATGTAAAAAGATCTTATCTGGCACCAACTTTTTTAATGGTGGCTCCTAAAATATATGAGGTAACTATAAGGCGTCTTAATCCAGCAAGTCTTTTTGATGCGCAGCGATTTCTCGAAAAATATTACCAGCTGGTTAAATGATTATCCTTTCGTGGTTATTCCCGCCAGAAATATTCCCCTCTACTATTATTTTTGGATTGTTCAGTAAGGTGTATTTATTCTTAATGGGAGTGAAGCGGTGGAGAGTCGAACATTGCAACTCTTGGAATATGATCGGATTAAGGAAATGCTACGAGAGGAGGCGGTTTCTCCTACTAGTAAAGAATTAGTGGAGAAACTGATTCCCCAAGGAGAAAAAGTCTCGGTTTTGAATTCCCAGAGGGAAACTTCTGAGGCCAAAAACATGCTGGAGGCAGGATTCCGGCGGTCATTTTTTCCCGATATCCGGAAAAGTCTTCAGAAAACCGGATTAGAAGGTAGTGTATTGTTAGCCGAGGAATTGGTAGCTATTAACGATTTTCTGAAAGCTGCCCGGCAATGGAAAAGCACTATTTCTCCCTATACTGCTCAGTCACCGCATCTATCCAGTAAATTCAAACAGATAAAAACTTTTCCGGCATTGGAAAAGGTCATCCAGGAAAGTATTGGGTCGGAAGGAGAAATAATGGATGGGGCTAGCTCTAACCTACGAAAGATTCGCCATCATCTTAGGGAAGTCCATGCTCATCTGCAAGACCGGTTAAACAATATACTTCACTCCCCCACTTACCAGAAGATAATTCAGGAACCGATTATTACTATTAGACACGAACGTTACGTTATACCGATAAAGCAACCTCAAAAGGGGAATTTTCCTGGCATAGTTCATGCTCAATCTACTAGTGGAGCTACTTTATTTGTGGAGCCTCTTTCAGTGGTGGATCTAAATAACGAACTTCAGGAATATTGTTCCCGGGAGCAGGAGGAAATAGAACGGATTCTGACAGAGATTACCAGTATGGTAAGAGAAAATTTGTTGGAACTAAGAGATAGTTTGGAAGTTTTATCGGAAATAGACCTCATCTTTGCCAAAGCCAGTTTGAGCATAAAAATGAATGCCATAGAACCCCGGTTTAATGACCAGGGTTATATTTATCTGCGCGCCGCCCGTCATCCCCTACTCCCTCTTGAATCGGTAGTGCCAGTGGACGTGGAATTAGGAAAAGATTTTCTAGTTCTAGCTCTTTCGGGACCTAATAATGGAGGGAAAACGGTAGCTTTAAAAACAGTAGGGTTACTCAGTTTAATGGCTCAAGCAGGTTTGCACATTCCAGTGGCGGAAGGTAGTGAGCTGGGAATATTTCCTCGAATATTTGCCGATATCGGGGATGAACAAAGTATCCTTTATCGTCTGAGCAGTTTTTCCGCACATATTTTACGACTGTGTCAGATACTAGAAAAGGCAGATGCCCATACTCTGGTGCTTCTGGATGAACTGGCTACTGGAACCGACCCCGCTGAAGGTGTAGCCTTGGGGAAAGCGATTCTGGAGAATTTGCTTGCGCGTGAGGCGAGAACGGTGATCACTACTCATTATTGGGAATTGAAAACTTTTGCTCATCAGCATCCCCGGATGCGTAATGCCTCGGTGGAGTTCGATCCGGTTACCTTACAACCTACTTATAAATTGCGGATAGGAGTTCCCGGTAGAAGTAATGCCTTGGCTATGGCCGTCCAGGAAGGTCTTTCTCCAGAAATAGTGAATCGTGCCCGGGAATTCTTGGGAGACCACCGGTTAAAATTGGAGGAGCTTATCGCCCAATTAGAGGAAGACCACCGGGAGATAGAAAGAGAGAAGAGATCGGTAGAAATCCGCAGTCGGGAAATTGAAGCCCGGCAAGAGGAACTTTTTCAGGAATTAAACGTATTAAAACAACAGCGAAAATCAGTCAGAGAGAAAGCGTTACAGGAAGCGAAAGAAATTGTTCGTGATGCTCAGCGCCGAGTAGAAGAACTAATGCACCGACTAGGGGGAAATTCTAGTGATCGACAAATGTTGGAAGAAACCCGATTAACCCTCAAGAAAGAGTCAGAAAAGATTTCGGAAGAACTTTATCCTTCGAGTTTACCTTCAGAGCCGGTGAAAGATCTTAGGGTAGGGGAAAAGGTTCGGTTTTCCCGCTGGAATCAAGTGGGAGAGGTAGTATCCATTTTACCTGACCAATGGGCAATGGTGCGGGTGGGGGAAGTGAAAGTGAAAGTTCCTTTTGTAGAACTGGAGCGTTTGCTAGATACAGAAAAAAAAGCATCAGAGGAGGAATTGCATCTAACTTTCCCTGTGGTTAGGGATAAACTGGATGTCCGGGGACTGAAAGTGGAAGAGGCAGTGGCAAAGGTAGATAAATATCTAGACGAAGCATATCTTTCCGGGCTAACCCGAATTACTCTGATTCATGGAATCGGTACCGGAGCATTACGAAAGGCGATTTCGGAAATGCTGGCAGATCATCCTCACGTGGCTAATTTTTGCCTCGGGGAACCCAATGAAGGAGGGAAGGGAGTAACTATTGTTTCCCTGAAATAGAAAGCCATGGTAATGATACCACGAGAAGTAATAGACGAAATTCGTTCCCGGAGTGATATCGTAGAATTGATTTCGGAATATGTTACTTTAAAAAGAATGAGAAAGAATTACGTAGCAATATGTCCTTTTCATCAGGAAAAAATACCTTCATTTACGGTAAGTCCTGAGAAACAGCTTTTTTATTGTTTTGGTTGCGGTGCCGGAGGAAATGCCATTAGTTTTTTAATGAAAATGGAGGGTTTGAGCTTTCCTGAAGCTATTCGGTTGATGGCTCGGAAAATGGGAATTGCTCTTCCCCAAACTTCCGGACCCGAGATTGAGGAACGGGAAGTTCTTTATCAGATACATGAATTTGCAGCTAATTACTATCATAAAATTCTTTTACATGCTCCTGATGCCCGGGTGGCCCGAGATTATGTCCACCACCGGGCTTTTAAAGAGGAAACGGTGGAGAAATTTCGTCTGGGTTACGCTCCTTTATCCTGGGACAGTCTTTTTAGGACCATGGTAAGGGAAGGATATTCTTCGTCTTTACTGGAAAAAGCAGGATTGATTATTCCCCGTCAGGAAGAAGGAGGTTACTACGATCGATTTCGCCATCGGTTGTTGTTTCCTATTCGAGATGTGGGAGGGAGAGTAATTGCTTTTGGAGGGAGAACATTGGATGAATCTCTTCCTAAATATCTTAATTCTCCCGAAACTTTAATATACAGTAAAGGGAAGTGCCTTTATGCGTTGGAAACGGCCCGGGAAGGACTACGCCGGGAGAAAAAAGCTATTGTAGTAGAAGGCTATACCGACGCACTAGCTCTGCATCAGGAAGGTATAGTGAATACCGTTGCCTCCTTAGGGACTGCTCTCACTGACAGTCAGGCCCAACTATTGCGGCGTTATGTAGAGGAGGCGATTTTAATATACGATGTCGACACTGCCGGAGTAGCGGCCACTTTGCGGGGGCTGGATGTTCTGGTGGAGGCCGATTTAAAAGTGAAAATTGTTACTCTAACTTCGGCAAAAGATCCCGATGAATTTATTAAATTGAAAGGGGGAGAGGAATTTCGCCGATTACTCTCCGGAGCTCAGAATCTTGTGGACTATAAAATTAATCTTATTGGTCTGCAAACTCCGGAAAGAAGTATTGAAAGAAAGGAACAGATAATCCGGGAATTAATTCCTACTCTGGCCAAAATGCCCCGGCTAGCTCGATCAGAGTATCAGCGAATACTGGCAGAAAAGTTGCAGATTGATGAGAATCTGCTGGAGATAGAAATGCGTAAGCAACTTGCTACTACCGGTAAGGTCCTTCCTTTACCGGTAGTGGAAGAGGAATGGGTATTGGCTTCCTGGGAAAGAAATTTTCTTACGGTTTTGATGACCGATGAAAACTGCTTACGCCGGGTGAAGCAAGAATTAAGTCTGGATAGCGTAGTGAACCCGGAAGTGAAAAAAGTGTTGACTATCCTTTACCGATTGATGGATCAGAAGGAACCAGTGGATCCCGGGAGAGTACTAATGGAAGTTGAGGAGGAAAAAATCCGGAAAGCACTTACTCGTGGTTTAATGCTGAGTATCGAAGGAGAAATGAACCGGGAGAAGGTAGTAGAGGGTTCTCTGCGGAAGATAAAATTTCAGAGTCTGGAGTGGCGAAAAAATCAACTTCAGGTAGAAATTAATGAAGCAGAAAGAAAAGGGGATACCGCAAAACTTTATGAACTTTTACTGGAAAAACAGAAAATTATCCGGGAGTTGAATTCCGATATTATCAACTTGTAAGAGGAGGGAATCGTGGGGATGGATAAGGAAATCAAATTTGAAGATATGGAAGAAGTGGAGCAACTTATTGCCTTGGGAAAAGAAAAAGGGAGATTAACTTATAGTGAAGTGAATGACTTATTACCAGAGGAGATAGTCTCCTCCGATCAGATTGATGATATTTTAAGTCTTCTGGAGGATATGGACATTGAAGTGGTGGATGCCCCTAAAGAGGTAGTGGAGGAAGAGGAAGTGGAGGAGGAACTGGAAGGGGAAGGCGAACTGGAAGAGGAGAGGGAAGAAGTCGAAGGAATCGGTGGAAAAGAAGAGGAAGAGCGTCTCGATGACCCGGTAAAAATGTATCTCCGCGAGATGGGTAAGATCTCTCTCTTGACCAGAGAGGGAGAAGTTTACCTGGCAAAAAAGATTGAGGAAGGAAGGCAGAAAGTGCGAGAAGCGGTGCTTAAGGCTAATATTACAATTAAAGAAGCATTGGCTCTGGAAGAAGCTCTGAAGAAAAAAAAGGTATCGGTTGAAGAAATGATCGAAAGCGGAGTGGAATATGATGCTGGCGAGAGATTATCTCAGTCAGAAGTTCTCCAGTTAACCCGGAAAACTTTGGGTTTAATTCGTAGGCTTAAGCCTTTAGCAGGGAAAAAGAATAAAATTGAAAAAAATCTGGCTTTATCAAATCTTACCGAACGGCAGAGATTGAATCAGTTAGAGCGGAAAAAGAAAATTATGGATAGGATTTATAAAATTCTTGGGAAAATTAATTTCAGTCAGAAGCAGATCCACCAGATTGCTGATGGGCTCAAGGGTGCTTATAAAAGAATAAATCAAATAGAAAGAGAAATCGAAGAATGTCTCCGACCATTTCATTTAACGCGTGAAGAATTCAAATATTTATTGGAAGGTGTAAAAAAGAATAAAAAAGAGTTGGAAAGAATAAAAGCGAAGCTAGGTGAGGATAAAGAGTGCATAATGGAACTCGCTGAGCGTATACAGGTTCTAGAAAATTGTTTGCAAGAAATTGGGAAGGAAATGGATGCTCCGGTTTCTCAGATCAAGGAACTGGCAGGTACTATTATAGAAGGTGAGAAAGAAATAGAAAATACAAAACAACAACTGGTGAATGCAAATCTACGTCTGGTAGTAAGTATTGCTAAGAAGTATACTAACCGAGGCCTTTCCTTCCTGGATTTAATTCAAGAAGGAAATATCGGCCTTATGCGAGCGGTGGAAAAGTTTGAATATCAGCGAGGTTATAAGTTCAGTACCTATGCTACCTGGTGGATAAGGCAGGCAATTACCCGAGCCATCGCCGATCAAGCGAGAACTATCCGGGTTCCAGTACATATGATTGAAACCATTAACAAGCTTATTCGCACTTCCCGACATCTGGTCCAGGAACTGGGTCGGGAACCCCTTCCGGAAGAGATTGCGGAAAGAATGGGTCTTCTCCCAGAAAAGGTAGGTCGAATTCTTAAAATTGCTCAAGAACCGATCTCCTTGGAGACCCCTATTGGGGAGGAGGAGAACAGTCATCTAGGTGATTTTATTGAAGATAAAGAGGTAGAATCTCCCGCCAGTGCTGCTGCTTATATCATGTTACGAGAACAAATTGACAAAGTACTTCAGACTTTAAATCATCGAGAAGAGAAGGTTTTGCGGATGCGTTTCGGACTGGGCAATGGGTATCCCCATACCTTAGAAGAAGTAGGTAAAGCATTTAATGTTACCCGGGAAAGGGTTCGGCAGATTGAAGCCAAAGCTTTGAGAAAACTACGCCATCCCAGTCGGATAAAAAAATTACGCGGTTATCTAGATTAACTGGGAAGGGAAATAATGAAGATATAGATTTTGAAACCTTTGTAGAGGATAAGGTAGGGGATAGTTTTAGAATATGGTTTGTTGGAGGAGGAAAATTTTTGCTCGATCCCGAGGTGGAAATCCGTATTTTAAAATCTCTTAATTTTAAAGAGGGAGATCGGGTTCCCATTTGGGATCTTATCGATAATTCTAATGTTTATGAGCATTTTGCACATGAAGAAGCTGATCCTTTAAAAGCGGCAGTCAAAGTATATCATGGTCTAGGAATTGATCTCTGCCGTGGTTACGTTACTCCTTATCCTCCCGAAGACAACGGGAAAAGAGAAATTTTACCTAGTGGTAACTACTGGGGTCCTGCGGTAGGAACTTCTCAGGAACTGATAATTTCAGGGCAAACCCGCTGGCTTATAAACCGTCCTTTCCGAAATCTGGAAGATATTAGTAAATTTCAGGTTGAATTCCCTACTGAGGAAGAGCTTCGAGAGGTAGAATTTGTACGTTATCAGAAGGAAAAGGAAGCCTTTGAACCTTGGACACTTTTTATTTATACTGCCATGTGTTGTATAAATATTCCTTATCACTTAATAGGATTAAAACTTTTTTCGATTGCTCTATATGACACTCCGGCAAAAATTGCCCACATCATTAATGCTTTTGCAGATGATAGTTATCGGCGGGCAAAAATTTTTGCAGAAAAGAGGCTGGCTCCGATTTATTTTCTGGCAGACGACATTGCTTACAAAGGTGGGCTGATCTTTTCTCCAGCAATCTTAAGGAAATACTGGTTACCTAATCTCAAACGCATTATTACTCCTCTAAAAAAAGTAGGAATAAAAGTTATATTCCACAGCGATGGTAATTTAATGGAAATTCTCGACGATTTAATCGAAGCAGGCATTGATGGTTTGAATCCTATCGAACCCTTAGAAGGTATGGATATTGGTTATTTAAAGAGAAAGTACTATGGCAAACTTGTTTTAGTAGGTAACATAGACTGTTCTCAACTTCTGCCATTCAGAAGCAAAGAAGAAATAATTGGGGCAGTAAAGCAATGCTTGCGGGTGGCTTCTCCAGGAGGAGGACATTTCATTGGTTCCAGTAGCGAAATTACCCCTTCTACCCCTCTGGAAAATGTTCTTACTTTTTATCAAGCAATTAAGGAATACGGAAAGTATCCAATCCAAGTTTAAATTTTTTTTCATCTGCTTCTTAGGGCGCTTATCATTTGTAAATGACATCAAAAATATATTTACCGGAAAAAACTGTAAATGCTAGATAATAATAAACCCCTCAGCTCAGCAAATAGAACTGAGGGGTAACCGGCTGAAGAGCGTATTACTTTGCCCAGTCGGGATGTTCGGCCAGAAGTTGATCGGCGGCCTTCATCATTTCCTTTTGAACCATATCAGTCGTCTTTTCTATATCCAATTTGCCAGCAAGGTACTGTTGCAAGAGCTTCCAGAGGGTATCTACAAATTCCCGGGTTAACATACTGTCGAAAGGTTCAATCCTCTCAGCCCCATAATTCACCAACTGGTCCGTATATATTCTGAGTGTGGGGTCCGCTCCTTCCGTGTCTTTAGTACCCGGAGCAAAACCACCATGATCGTTGAGGAGAGCAATCAGATTCCTGGGTGCGGTAATGTATTTCATCCAATCCACTGTTTCTTCCAGCACACCCCGTTTTTCGGAAGCGGCAGCGATTGTATACTGGAAAACTCCACCTACGCCAGCCATAGCCGGAAACTCAGATCCCCCATAAGGGGAAGTTTCCTTGGTGATCGTAGGAAACTTTGAAAATACCCCCCATTCAAACTTACGGAGAGGATCGAAGTTAATAGGCTTATTCATCCAACTTCCCAGCCAGGCTATGGCGGCTTTTTCTGTAACCCAGAGTCGATACACATCATCCGGTGGCAGAGCCCAGAATCCTTCCGGCCAATACTGGGACCACTCTTTAAGTATCCTGAGCATCTCTTTCCATTGAGGGTCTTTGGCACTGTAAGTCCCTTTCTTTATAGCCCTGACCATGTCTGGGGATTGTAAATTTTCACCCGGTTTCCAGGTGTGAGCTACTGGTTCTTTTGTTCCTTTTATCTCCGGCATCTTGGAATCGTAAAGCACATCCTGGACCTCTCTTGTACACCAGCTCCCCCACAATTGGACCCCACCAGCCAGATCCATGCTGATGGAAAATGGGATATACCCAGCTGTTTTCAATTTCGCCTGAGCATCCAAGAACTCTTTCCAGGTATTAGGTACTCCGACGCCTGCCTTGGCAAACGCATTCTTGTTATAAAACATTCCCGTGCCGACGATATCCCCGGTTATCATGTAAATATCCCCGTCGGGAGCCGTGCCACTCATTATAACTGGCGGCTGGAATACATCTATCCAGCGGGTATTTCCCGGAACATAAGGATTAGGAGTATTCTTTAGATAATGTGTGAGATTAACAAGCCAACCTTTTTTGTAATCCCGGGCAATGTAGCCCCGCTGATACCAAACTATTTCCGGTGCTGTTCCTCCCGTCATCTGGGTTACAAACCATTCTTCGTAACCAACGGGTATCTCAGGAAGAAACTGGATGTCTACATCCGGATGAAGTTTTTCATAAGCTTTCTCCAGAGTCCACATGTGCTTGGGTGGGTCCCATCGGTCAGCTTCCAACCGTTCTCTAGGAGTGAGAGCTTGGGCATACATCTTCACCACTTTTTTCCTTTGAGAAAAAGCAGAGTTGGCAGATAGAGTTAGGACCAAAATTATTACCAGTAAAATTGAAATCTTTTTGTTCATAATATTTCCCTCCTTATTAGACTTTTATGCTTGCTTCTGACTTCCCTTTACTATAAACTTTCGTAGATGTCACCTCCTCTCCGTCTCTCATCGTTGATATGTCGATAGCCCCGGTTAAATTTTCAAAGCACCTGAGGCTAGACCTGCTATAAAATAACGCATTGTGAAGAAGAACAGGACTATTAATGGTATAGAAGCTATTACATATCCAGCAAACATGGGGCCCCACATTTCCAATCCGAGGTATTGATTGGAAAAACTTACAATCCCCACTGTGATAGTCCACAGTTTACCGTCAGGGAGGGTTACTAAAGGCCATACATAGTCGTTCCAAGTGCCAAGAATATTCATAATGGCTATGGTGACTAAGATAGGTTTTGATAGAGGTATAGCTAAATATATAAAAGATTGTATGGTAGAGGCCCCATCAACACGGGTAGCTTCAAATAACTCTTCTGGCAAAGAGGCGAGAAAACTTCTCAGAATAAACATAGCGAATATTTGCCCACCAGAGATATAAGGGAGAATTAGAGCCCAACGGGTATTTAAGAGGCCGAGCGATTTAACTAATAGAAACGCCGGGACGAGAGTTAATATTCCGGGTATCATAAGCAGGGAAAGAATGCATAAGAAGAGAAATTCCCTCCCTGGGAACTTAAATCTGGCAAAGATGAAAGCGGAAATGCTTGCTATGGTTAGGACGCCGACTACGGAAGCAATGGTAACGATGATACTATTCAGAATATACCTGCGAATGCGACTCCACGCATCTTTATAATTGGAAAGATGGAGAGGATAGGTTATGCCCCAAAAGTTATGGGTAAATTGAGGGCTACTTTTGAAAGATGTAATTACCGTAAATATAAAGGGATAAAAGGTCAATATTATCAGAATAATTAATATTATGTGTATGGGGAGGTCAGGATTTATATTCCTTCTCACCGGATTTGTTAACCTCCTTCATATTCAACACTGGATTTTAGATATCTCAAATTAAGGTAAGTTAAGATAAGAATCACAATAAATATAGCTGTTCCGATAGCACAAGCATATCCCATCCGGTTGTAATACATGGCGTTTCTATAAAGATGAAGGCCTGGCACCATGGTGGCCTCCCCCGGGCCACCGTTAGTCATTACCATAATATTTACAAATCCTTGGATGGCTCCGATTAAGGTCAAGATGACTATTAATTTTATCTGAGCGGTAATTAGGGGTAACTCTATTTTTAAAAATCGCGTAATCGCCGTGGTTCCATCTATAGTTGCCGCTTCCGTAATGGACACGGGAATATTTTGAAGGCCTGCAAGATAGATCAGAGTGGAAAATCCTGAAATCCAAGGGAAGCCCACAAATATTACCGCATAAAGGGCTAAATCAAAATCTCCCAGCCAGGGGCGTGCCAGATACCCTAAACCGGCAACCTTAAATAATTGATTGAGAAGCCCCCGAGTTGGATTATAAATAAATCTCCAGATCATAATTATCACCATGGCTGGAACAACCATAGGGATGACGCAGAGAACACGATAAGAATAAGCAAATTTACTATTTTTTAGATGATAAATCAACTCTGCTGCAAATAGAGGAAATGTAAGATTGATGAGGAGATTAGTGGTAGTTAACCTCGCTACATTACCTAAAGAGATACGAATGGTCGGGTCACGCATCATTTCCACAAAGTTTTTTAACCCTATAAATTTTGAGAGATTTACCCCATTCCATTCGAAGAGACTATGATAAAGAGCAGAGAAGGCTGGATAATAATTAAAGGTGATCAAAAGAACAAATGTTGGCAGGAGTAAAAAATAGTATTGCTTCTTTTTAGCTATTTTTTTGAATACCGCTTTTATGTCCATTCTATTACTATTGCATTGTCAAAATTATTGTATATTAAATCTTCCTTTAGGTCAACTATATGTC
>Ga0315312_1000191_pt1 | contig 93668 bp, 107 predicted proteins | sample TDP7_MG_FD_203629 | JGI IMG/M metagenome (GOLD analysis project Ga0315312, IMG submission 203629) | Freshwater sediment microbial communities from Lake Towuti, South Sulawesi, Indonesia - TDP7 | ecosystem: Environmental > Aquatic > Freshwater > Lake > Sediment | place: Indonesia: South Sulawesi...
CTGCATGCGCATGCCCCAATGGCGACTACGAACTTCGGCTCCGGTATCTGCTCATAGATTCGTAAGAGGCGGTTTTTTACTTGCCGTGTTAAGCTACCTGTAAGCGTTAGGACATCTGCATGTCTCGGAGTTCCTTTTGCAAGAATTCCGAATCGTTCTATATCATATCTAGGTGTCAATGCAGCAGCAACTTCAATGTCGCATCCATTACAGGCGCCGCCTGAAGAGAAGTGTAATATCCAAGGTGATTTGATCCTTGCCCACTTAACTAATCCCATTAGTCCCATCTCCTCAATGGAAGTAGGATGAGGATTGCGAGAAGGACGACGATGGCGTACAAGGCTGGAAAAATACCCGTATCTTCAAGTGATGTCGCCAAGTTAAACGCGAGGACATCAAATATGAGAAAATAAACGGCGTAGATGAAGAAGCGTTGAACGTTAACCTGTAATTTTCTGGCTGGGAGCTCTTCTCCACATGCATACATTGTCAGTTTGTTTGGTTCTTTCTTTCCCTTAATGGAAATAACTCCTCCAATCCAGTAGATGATTACAGCAACGCAGATAGCCAAAGCGAAGACGACTGGTGCCATTAAGAGGACATTATCCATCTGTGAGATCCTTCATTGTAAATTGCAAAAATGTGATAGCAATCTACCACTTAAAACTTTTCCATCCAACAATTGAATTAGCAAAAATAGGAATGATTGAGGAAAAGACATGAAAATCCCAAAAAAAGACAATAGGGATATAGAAGAAACCTTTTTAAATCGTAGAGTTCGATATCCGTTTTTCAACTTGGAAGGCGGAGTCTAAGTGGCATTTATTGACCTCTTACAAATCGTGTTAATCTTCATTATGGTTATATTCGCTATATTAACAGTCGAACTGCGTGATCTTTTGCATGCAGTAATAGCTCTTTGTGGTATGAGTATCGTTATTGGCGCCTTGTTCTGGCTTCTAAGCGCTCCCTACGTGGCGGTTTTCCAGCTTCTTGTTTACGCTGGGGCGGTTATTGTCTTGTTTGTCGCGGCTGTAATGTTGACGACGAGGAAGGGAAGTTGAAATGAAACTTGATTGGCTTGAAGTTATTGGGCTTATCGCTTCGATTGCCGTTGTTTGTATTTTTGTCGTGGTAATTGGAGGAGGGTTTGTGCCAATTACGTCATTTCAAGCGCCGAAGATCACGTTTTTTGATTTTCTTTGGACATTTCGGTTGATCGATATCCTTGCGCAAGCATTCGTTTTATTTGCTGCTGCGACCTGCTGTGCGGCGATGTTGAGAAGGGAGAAGGGAGAGGAGGAATAAGGTATTATGTTGAGTTATTATCTCGCAGGGGCTGCAGCGCTTTATGTTATAGGAATGTATTGCTTAGCCACTAAACGCAATATGATTCGACTTATTATTGCGATCGAACTTTTGACAAACGCGGCTAACCTTAATTTTATTGCATTTTCAATTTATCAACCTTCAGTCCTCGGGCAGTCTGTTGTTGTCATATCAATTGCTTTAGGTGCTTGCGTTGTGGCGGTTGCTTTGGCTATTGTCATTTACGCTTATCGGCACTACAAGACGTTGGATGTTCGTGAATTGAAGAGGTTGAGGTGGTAAGCATGCTACCGTATGCTCCCTGGGTTGTCTGGGTTCTTCCTCTCGTTGGAAGCTTGGGCGTTCCAGTTGCGGCGGCAGTTAATGAAAAGGCGAGAAACTTTTTCGCTGTTTTGATTGGGTTTATCACTGCAGCCTTTGCGCTATCGATGATTCCTGATGTCTATCAGGGTTACGTTGGCAATCTCCAAGTCCTCTGGATTCCAGTTTTAAACCTCCGCGCAGGTGTCTTAGTTGATTCGCTAAGTGTATTGATGGCGAATATCGCAGCAGGCATTGGAGCTCTAATTCTTCTTTATTCACTTGGTTACATGGCACATGAAGAGGGTTTAACCAGATACTACTTTTTCATGCTCTTTTTCATCGGTGGGATGATCGGGCTGGTAATGGCGAATAATTTTCTTCAATTGTATGTCTTCTGGGAAATCGTTGGGCTATGTTCTTATGCGCTGATAGGTTTTTGGTATAAGCGAGATAAAGCTGCAAAGGCTGGAATGAAGGCTTTTGTGGTTACGCGCGCTGGAGATACCGCTCTCTTAATTGGTATTCTAATTCTCTATTTGCAGACAGGAACCTTCAGCTTCTTGGAGATTAATCAAGTAGTCGAAGCCGGCAAAATTGCCTTCCCATTTCTCACGACGATACTCTTACTAATTTTCGGAGGTGCCGTTGGAAAGTCTGCGCAAGTTCCGCTCCACGTTTGGCTTCCAGATGCAATGGAAGGCCCCACCACTGTTAGTGCACTTATTCACGCGGCTACCATGGTTAAGGCGGGGATCTACCTAGTTGCGCGGACAGGGTTCACCTTAGTGTCATTTGAACACATTCCTGCCGTGTACATCCAAAATTGGTATATGACCGTTGCCTATGTTGGCGCGGTGACAGCATTCCTTGCAGCTACCATGGCGCTCGTGTCCGTGGATATAAAACGCGTTTTAGCTTATTCAACAATTAGTCAACTAGGATACATAATGACTGCCCTTGGTCTTGGGACTGCAACAGGATGGTTTGCAGGACAATTCCATGTTTTAAGTCACGCGCTGTTTAAAGCGCTTCTTTTCCTCTGTGCTGGCGCGGTTTTACATGCGGTAGGAACAACGGATATGCGATCAATGGGTGGTCTACGTAAGGATATGCCAATCACTTTTACTACGGCCATCATTGGAGCTCTTGCTCTCTCGGGTATTCCTCCATTAAGCGGCTTTTGGAGTAAGGATTTGATCTTTGCTGCAGCCTACGCCATTAACGCGTATCCCTTGCTTGCTATTCTTGTTGTTACTGCTGCTCTAACGTTCGCATACAGCCTTCGCTGGATCTTTCTCGTCTTTCTCGGCGAAAAGTCGGATCATGCTAAAACAATTCATGTTCATGAGGTTCCTGCAGTTATGGCCATTCCTCTAGTAATTTTAGCTCTCCTAACATGCGTGAGCGGCTTTTTTGAAAGTTCATTTGGGCACTTCATGGGGGTCCATGGAGAGGCTGGGATTGAAGCGATTCCTGTGGTTCTTTCTTTCATAGCGTTAATTGTAGGCGGTGTCCCAGCCTATCTTGTGTATTATCGCCGCTCAATTTCCCCAGAGGTGTTAAGGACAGGCTCCTTCGGTAAGGCAATTTTCACGTTCATATCTGAGGGCTATTACTTTGATAGGGCGTACTATGCCGTGTTTGTCAATGGTTTCTACCGTGCGTGTATGGCGCTTCTGAACTATGTTGAACTAAAGATCATAGATGGTCTCAACTATTACATCGCTGGAGCGGCAAAATTTGTCAGTCAAGGTTTTCGACCAAGCCATACTGGAATATTGAGCTACAACATGAGCGCGATCCTCATCGGGCTTGTTGCACTAGTAGTGTTACTATTCATTATATGAGGCGAGTAAGCTATGGTTCCAGGATATTCGTCACCTACGCCAAACATGCTCGCTGCAATAGTTATTCCAGTAGTAGCAGCGCCAATCGCCTACCTTTTTGGAAAACGTATGGGGCGGGTAGGGAATGGGGTTTTCTCCCTTCTTGCGTTAGCGGCTGCAACCGCTTCCCTTTGGTGGGACGTTGGCTCTGTCATCCAATACGGTCAAGTGCGTGAAGTTTACTCTTGGGTAAGCCTGTTTAACATGGAGTTCGGGCTTCTGGCAGATTGGCTAAGTTTCCCTATAGCCATCATTATCCTTTCAATGTGTACTCTATCTGCTGTGTACTCAATTGCGTACATGGAGCATGAGCCGAACCAAGAGAATTATTTCGCTTTTCTGCTCCTATTCTCAGCCGGAATGGTTGGAGTAATTCTTTCAACTAACCTAATCCAATTCTACCTGTTCTGGGAACTGATGCTCATTCCATCATACTTTTTGATTGCTCATTGGGGAACGGGTAGACCAAAGGTAGTTGGATTTAAGTATTTTCTGTTTACCCACGCAGGCGCAGCCTGTTTAATTTTTGGCATAGTCTGGTTGTTTGCAGTTACTGGAACATTCAATCTCTACGAACTTCCTCTGCTGCTTATTCAAGTTAATCCATCAATTCTACGAGCAATTATGATCTTAATGTTCATAGGGTTCGCAGTCAAAATGGCGATTTTCCCATTTCATTCATGGCTTCCAGACGCTCATGCCGAGGCGCCTACTCCGATAAGCGTTCTGCTAAGTGGGGTCATGATTAAGTGTGGGGTTTATGCCATTGCTCGCATCGCTCTAACATTCCTTCCAAGTGCAACACATGCGGTGGCGTACGGTCTTAGTGCCTTAGCGGTTGTGACCATGATTTGGGGTGGGGCTATGGCTCTGGCTCAGACAGATATCAAACGTCTTCTTGCCTACAGTAGCATAAGTCAGATGGGCTACATCCTATTCGGTCTTGCAAGCTACACGATGGTCGGCGTTGCTGGCGGTCTATTTCATATAATTAATCACGCGGTTGCAAAAGGGCTTCTCTTCATGTGTGCTGGGGCAATTATTCATCAAACTGGGATCCGTGATCTTAAACAACTTGGCGGGCTTGCCGGGAAAATGCCTGTAACAGCGGTAGCATGTTTAATCGGGGCTCTTTCTATAGCTGGTACACCGCCGCTCGGAGGCTTTGCTAGTGAATGGATGATTTTCTTTGGAGGCTTCCAGTCTGGATACACAGCACTTGCTGCCTTGGCGATTATAGCCACTATCATCACCGCTGGCTATTATCTCTGGATGATTAAGCGAGTTTTCTTCGGGGAGAAACCTAAAGGGCTAGAACAAGTTCATGAAGCACCCTTAACCATGCTTGTTCCAATGATTATCTTAACGTTCTTTGCGGTGATCTTTGGAATTTATCCGACTGCCGCATTACAGATGTTCGGGCCAGCTGCCCAGCAAATTACCCAAACTATAGGAGGCCCATAAAGTGTTCACAGATCCCCTAGATGCCTTGCTCTTTTTCTCCGTTACCACTCCACTTGTAGGCTGGATTGGATATCAAATAGGACACGTTAAGATCCGCGAACTTTACGCTATCGCAGGTCTTATAGTGAGCGCATTACTTCTCGTCGGGCTTTCTAATGACGTTCAAAAATCTGGAGTGATAATCGTCATTATCAAATCCTTCTCGCCGCCACTAGGTGTATGCCTTACCGTCGATTCACTTGGAATCTTTATGGCTACAGTATACGTTCTTCTTGCAACTGCGGCAGCTATTTTCTCCACTCGATATATGGAGCATGATACCGGGTTAACAGAGTATTACACCCTTCTTTTAGTAATGATCGCCGGAATGATTGGGGTGGTCTTCGCCGGCGATTTCTTTACGCTATTTGTCTTTTGGGAGTTGATGTGTATCTCTTCATACGTATTAGTCGCATTTCGCAAGCAAAGGTGGGAACCAGTTGAGGCTGGCTTCAAATACCTGGTGATGAGCGCTTCTGGAACTGCCACGATCCTATTTGCCATGTCTATTCTATACGGAACGACTGGCACCCTTAACTTCGCCTACCTCTCAACCAGTTTGGCAACAGCGCCTTCAAACCATTGGCTTTACCTCTCCTTGGCGATGGTAGTCATTGGCTTTGGAGTAAAGGCGTCAATGGCTCCCTTACATACTTGGCTTCCAGACGCTCATCCAGCCGCACCAAGTCCAATTAGCGCCCTACTTTCAGGAGTAGTTATCAAGTCGGGCGCGTACGGTATGATTCGAGTTCTCCTTCTCATTTTTGCCCCTGCAAACTACCAATGGCAAATGGTTCTCGGAATTTTTGCAGTTCTAACAATGTTCGTCGGAAATCTGATGGCGCTTCTACAAGATGATGTCAAACGTTTGCTCGCTTACAGTAGTGTTGCCCAAATGGGCTACGTCTTATTTGGTCTGGCAATAGGTACGTTATATGGGCTTACTGGAGCAGTTTTTCACATTTTAAATCATGCCATCATGAAGGGGCTTCTCTTCCTTTGCGTTGGGGCTTTTATCTATAGAGTTGAAACCCGTAGTCTTGGAGAGCTTGCCGGAATTGGACGGAAAATGCCATTAACAGCTGTGATTTTCACTATTGGGGCCCTCGCGATCGCTGGTGTTCCACCCCTTAACGGCTTCATGAGTGAGTTCATTATAGTGATGGCTGGTATACAAGGCGGAATGATTGTTTTCTCTGCACTAATGATTGTTAATATTCTCTTCTCGGTTGGTTATTACCTTCGCATTATCCAAATAATTGTTCTCAAAGAGTCAACGGAGAAAGTATCTATAGCCAAAGAGGCGCCAATCGAAATGCTACTTCCAATGATTGTGCTAGGCGTTCTCTGCGTATTAATTGGCATATACCCGGGGCCATTTGTTGATTTCGCTGGCAAGGCGGCATCAGCTGCGCTGAACACTCAAATCCTTATTCACGCAATTACCGGCAAATGATACCTGCAAATATGTGATCCAATTGTTTGATCCGCTGAAGCAGAAAGGTTAAAATCGTTTTCCAAGTCAGCGTATTTGCAGAATCTGTTAATTATGCTATCTCCGCAGTCATTTTAGGAGGCTGAAAGTTGAAGTTCGCTATCGCAGGCAAAGGGGGTGTCGGCAAGACTACGATTGCCGGCACACTGGCGCGGCTTATGGCTCGTGACGGCTATAATGTCATTGCAGTCGATGCTGATCCAGCGATGAATCTTGCCTACGCCATAGGAATTCCCTCACAGGTTGCCCGGATCATTGTTCCGATATCGGAGAACGCTGATTTAGTTGAGGAGCGGACAGGGGTACGTCCTGGCGGAAGCGTAGGAGCAATCTTCAGTCTAACACCTAAAGTTGATGACATCGCAGAAAAATACGGCGTTCAGGGTCCTGAGGGCGTAAAACTGCTGGTTATGGGTACTATTCGAGCTGGGGGAAGTGGGTGTATGTGTCCGGCAAACGCTCTTTTGAGGGCTTTACTGAGGCACATGGTATTCGAACGGAAAGATGTCCTAATTCTTGACATGGAGGCTGGAATCGAACATTTGGGGCGTGGAACTGCGAAGGGAGTTAACGCGATGCTTAACATCGTCGAGCCTGGAACCCAATCTATTGAAACTACGTTGCGCATCAAAAAACTTGCAGTTGAGATTGGCGTCAATCAAGTCTTAGCGGTTGGAAATAAAATTTCTGGGACTGAGGATCGGCGTTTCATTGAAAAGGCGATGAAAACAGCGGGCTTGTCAATTATAGGTTACATTCCATTCGATCCAGCAATTATGCGAGCAGATATGCTACGGAACGCCCCAATTGATTATGCTCCCTCTTCACCAGCGATTGAAGCAATTAAGACCTTAAAGACGAAGCTTTTAGCAAAGTATAGAGGCAGTAAATAGGGTTTTCTAGGAATCTTTGGGCTTCAGTTTTCCTCTGTTAACAGCGCACTAAATGATTTGGCAATTCAGTAATGTCCTTAATAATTAGATCTGGTTCTTCCAGTTTCAACTCATTCTCCCAAAAAAGACCAGTTAAAACTGCAATTGTTTTTGAATTTGCTGATTTCCCAGCACGAATATCCGCAACCGAATCTCCGACAACTGTGCAAGCATTCGTTTGCACGTTTAATTCGGCTGCGCATTTAACTATACAATCTGGGGCCGGCTTTGGATGTTTAACATCAAACCGAGTGATGACCGCCCGAAAATACGGTGCTATTTCCAAAAGGCGTAGTTGTTCCCAAACGATTTTATTTGTTGTAAATCGGCGAGTTACAATTCCAAGTGGAAAGGTTTTTGCTATCTTCTCTAAAGTTGCCTTGGCTCCAGGAATCAACTTTATTTTATCAATTGAGGCATTATGGTAGGCTTTGGCGTATGCTTCTCGGAAATTTTTAATGGTTTTTTGTGTGGTGTCAGGCGTAAAGAAAGAAACTATCTTGTCTACTGTAAAGCCGAGCTCTAAGCATTTACCTATCTCGAGTGCTTTAGAAAGACTTGTAGGTGGTAGATTAATAGCTGCAAGCGCGGTGTTTGCAGCTTCAAGGTAAGCTTCTGCGGAGTCAACTAATGTTCCGTCAAGGTCTAGAATCACAGCTTTTGTTCGTATAATAGTCATGAAGTTGCCGCCTTAATGTAGGAGGATGGTAACTTAGTTGACTTTTATATTTTAAAATTGGTTCTACGTCCTAGTGAAAATTATTATAAAGGATTTTGACTTCTATGGTGTTCTTGTTTTTCTGGCGAATACTAAGTACCCAGTATGGCCAATCATCCGTGTCTCTGGTCTAGTTTGTCCTCGCTTTACTTGGAGTCTACGTACCATACATTCAATAGCTTCAATGTCAACGAAACCGTGTTCTTCAAGTGCTTCAACAGTCTTTATAACTTGGTCGATAGTGGGACTAAAAGATGCGAAGTTTCCCCCTCCCTTTAATGCCTTATACGCGTGGGGGACAACAAGCCATGGAGTAGCTAAATCGAGTACAACAGCGTCTACGTTTTCTTCGTCTATTTCCTGTGTAATATCTTTGTTTTTTAGTTCAACGTACTCAGCAACACCTGCTCTTTCCAAATTCTTCTTAGCAGTTTCAAGAAATTCCTCCCGAATTTCGTAACTATATACTCGACCATCTGGTTTAACATGATAGGCAAGGATGCTAGTCAATGCTCCGCTGCCAGTTCCAGCCTCGACAACTTGACTCCCAGATCCTATGTTAGCGTATAAAATTATGAGCGCCATATCCTTCGGGTAAATAATCTGGGTTTTCCTTAACATCTTCAAAACATAATCTCTCATACTTGGCTTTAACATCGTAAACGTGACACCTAAATTGGTTTGAACTTTCTCTCCAAACTGCTTTCCAATGAGGTCGTCGAGACGTAGAAATCCTTTATGAGTATGGAAGTTCTGACCTGCTCTAACCCTAACCAAATACGTTCTTCGTCCATCAAGATACAGAAGTACGTCCTTTCCTTCCTGAATAGTTTCATTCAACCTAGCTTCCTTCCTCGAATTAGCCTTACAATTACATGCGTCACTTCAACTGGACATAACGTGGGATGTATTTTACAGTTATTCATGGGAAAAGATAAAAACGGCTACTTAACAACCAACACGGGGCACTGCGCCCATCTTATCACCTGATCGGTTGTGCTTCCAAGCAGAGCGCGTCTTGTTCCAGTTATCCCTCTAGTTCCCATAACTATGAGGTCAGCGTTATTCTCCTCGGCTACTTTTACGATTTCGTCCGCTGGTATGCCTACGTGGACAATACTTTGGGCTTGGACGCCAGCTTTTCTTGCTATGTCTAAAATTTCCTGCACATAGCCTTCGCCCATTTTACTCTGTTGCAATCTAAACACTTGAGACCGCGTTGTCCCCAGTTCTTCAAAAGTAGTCTCAAAGCGTGAGTCAATAATGTGGACTGCAATTATCTTTCCATCAAATTTAAGCGCTAAGTTGACAGCCTGTGTCGCCGCCTTTTTAGCAGTTTTCGAGCCGTCAGTTGGAACTAAAATTAAACGATACAAAATCGGGGCTCCCGTTCTCCAAACCTAAACTTTAACTCGCAGGTCCTCTTTCACCACGTTTAGAACAATATTTGTAACGGTTCTTTTCACATGTTGAATCGTGAGGATCGACTTGATAAATTTGTTCAGCTTTTCACGCGTTTTAAATCGCGCTGCTATTGCCACGTCAAATTCGCCAGTTATGTCGTATACGTAGTAAACTTCGTCAAACTTGGCTACTTCGTTCTCGACATCTATGAGATATCGACCCTCCACTTGAATTAGTATTAGTGCTGTAAGCTCGTATCCAATCTTCACAGGATCTATAACTGGAATATAACCCTTGATGACCCCCTCATCCGTTAGTTTTTTAATCCGGTTATAAACTGTGCCTGTTGCTACTCTAAGCTTCTCAGCTATCTCTCGACAACTCTTTCGCGCATCCTCTTCTAGCGTCCTCAAAATTTGAAAGTCCAACTCATCGAGATCTACTTTAACTGGATTTCTAATCAATGTTATCCACCGAAGACATCTTTTCAATTTTTTATTATCTGCTTTTATTTTTTTGCTATCAAATAGGCTACAGAATGGCTAGATGTCCATGCAGAAATCTCGAAAACTAGAGCGGTGACCTTTTTCTCACCTAACTCTAAGGTCTAAAGCCATCTAGAAGAGCAACCATCAGGGTGGACGCCGTTAGATCCGCTGTGGTGCCAGGGTTAAAGCGATGGTCAGAAGTTCTCAAACTTCGATCAAGTTCGTTGACAAGCTCTTTCCCTTTATCCGTCATCAGCCCTCTCTCCGCTAGAGCTTTTCTTGCTTTAAGTGTTACTTCCCGAGCTTTTTTGAAACCAGCTTTCCTAGCGATTAACGTGTCGGGATTTTCAGATAAAATTCGGAGGAAGACATGGACAGTTGCAACATTTACATCTCCAGTTTCCTCCAGCATCTTTCTAAAAAAGGGATAGCCGAGCTCAAAGGTTACCGAATAATTGGTAACCCACTCCTTGGCAACATCGTCGTAATCGGCTGAGATCTTAAAAATATCAAACAATGTCACACCAGATCGAAGAATTTCGGCTTTTGAAGCTGGATCAGTGGCATCAAACTTTGTGGCTTTCCCCAGCCCACCTGGCTTCGCCAAACTGATTGCTTCGTACAAGTGTACAGCATCTTGCGGCGTAGTTGCATGTATAACAAGCCCGAGATTTTTTCGCAGAGTTTCAAGTTTCATCCCTCGAGTTATTGCGGTCATTCCACCAGCGATCGATAATGGTGTAAGCAATATTATTGTCCCAAGACTAGTGTTTCCTCCTCTTTGCCATTTGAGAACGTCTGAAACAGCATCACGGATAATTTGTCCACATCCTACTTTATTCAAGTCCATCTTGTTGATGGCGACTTGAACTCCGCGGGAAGCGGCTTCTCTCATAAATGAGGAGACTGACATTGCTGAAGCTAGAAAATGTTCATAACGGGTTTCCGGAAAATCAGCGAGTCGATGAACATTCCCGGGTTTGGGATACGCGCTTACTTCAAGTAAAACAGCCAATCCTGCGCACTTGCCAATGTTATCTGCTAAAGCAACATAATCAACTGGAATGCGCATAGAAAGCACCAGTTGAAAAAAACACGGTGACGTAAACTTAAATGCTTGCCTACTATGCCTATTTGAGTAAACCTCCAAAATGGTCGCTGAGTTTGTGAATAAAAACTTTTAAATAATGAAAATAGCCATCGTAGTAGGCATAATTTGAAAATGGAAGAATGAAATAGTGGCAGAATTTGAATCTGAATCAGATAATACGCGAAGGAGATCTGATCCGTCCGCGCCAAGGGTTCCGCCAGTAAAAGAGGGCGAAGAATGCGAAGTAACCATCGAAGCCGTCGGTCGCAAAGGTGATGGAATTGCAAAGATTCAAGGTTTTGTCATTTTTGTTCCCAGTGTAAATCCAGGTGATCACGTGAAAATTCGTATTACGATGGTTAAGCCCAATTTTGCTCGCGGTGAAGTAGTATCCACAGCTGGGGCAGCTTAACCCCCACACGGCAGATTCTACTGGGCTACTTGACGCAAACAATTCACATGCCCAATCCTAACTCTAAAACGATTAGCATGTCCCATGTTACTGGTGGTCATAAATGACCCTTGATCTTGGCCGATTCGACCCACGATTAAGGCACATATTTTTACTAGAAAGTTATGGCTTGAGCTCTAATATCTACGTTCTGGGAAAAGACGCGATTACCCTTGTGGATACCGGGATAGGGAACGCGCCGAATAGAATTATTCCAAAACTTGTCGGAATCGGTCTCAAACCTGAGAAAATTCAAAACGTGCTCATAACCCACGCTCATGTCGACCATGTTGGTGGATTGCTGGAAATTGCTAAATTTGGACCTAAAATTTTCATTCACCCTAATGACCTTAAGCTTTTGGGAAACGATTTTCAGCGAAAAATTGCTGCTTTCCTTAAACAATCAAATTCAACTGCAATGAGGAGGTTACCCTTTTCCTTCGTTGAAAATGGTGAAACTATTACCGCCGAAGGTTGTGTCCTGCGGGTTATTCATACGCCAGGTCACACTTCTGGAAGCGTTTGTCTTTATGATGAAGCGAACTGGATTCTTTTTTCCGGCGACACAGTTTTTCCAGAGGGGAGCTTTGGGCGTACCGATCTTCCGACAGGTGATCCAAAGGCAATGGCAGCATCCCTAAAATGCCTAGCGAAACTTAAAGTGGAAAGTTTGTTACCAGGTCACGAAGACCCGGTTGTACGAGAGGCAGCCCGACATATTAGACTTGCAGCTGAGGCAACGAGTACACTACTATAATTTCTTTAAATGAAATAGCAAGCGAGTCAATAATTTAGTCGTTCATTAATTGAGAAGAAGCAAAACCATACACTTGCAACATATCGTTCAATTGCTTACTGTCAATGAGTTTAACTTTAAATTCTGTCACATTCTTGGCACATTGTCTTACCTCTTCTTCGAAGCCTCCCGTAGAGATAAGCCATCCCTCAATCTCCAAGTGACCACCAGAAATATGGCTGAATAACTCCTGCAAAATCCGCATTTTTTCATAAAACTTTATCCAAGCCTTCATTTTCACCGGCCTAGACCAGCTCTTACACTCGCAAACGACGAATTTACACTGACGGAGATCCTCGACTTCTCGATCACAGTTTACTAAGAGATCCACTTCAAAGTTACGAATTAGGACGTTCCTCCGAATAACCGCACGTGGAAAACTGTAATTTAACAATCGTTCCACGAGTAACTCCAACTGTTCTCCGGTTTTTCCTTTCATTGGTTCACGGCCATTCCCATTTAATAAGCAACTTCTCTTCAGTCCCTAGTTTTTGTTCCGCAAAATGGGCAATATTGGTAACCCGATGGAACAATTTTTCCACATGTTCTGCATCGCGAAGTCTGCATGGCATGCTCTAAACTCCAGCGCGTCATCCAGAAAAATATCCCTGCAGAAACAACTACAAAAACTATCATCAGTATAAACATAAAGACAAAAATGGTAAATGGCTCAATTAATCCCACAGTTGGAATCCCGGCCCCAAATGGAAAGAAAATTACCGGGCCTAGTAAAAGAATAAGCCACCCAAGCCGTCCAGTCTTCCAATAAAAAACTGCGACAATGAGGTCAATTATGCCGAATGTTATGGCTGCGAAACCGAGAATAAGCCCCAGTCCACTCAGAGGGGTAGGCGTAAATGCGAGAATGTAAAAGCCGAAACCGAGGCTAACAGCTGCAAAAACTAACGCGAGAATTACTATAGCCCAAACGATCCTAGGCTTCTGCCGAGCCGACATTACGGCCCCTCTTTTTCTCAACAATTTATTAGAAGGGAACGTAAAAACCTAATCGTAGGTTTATTTGTTATAGCTTAGCGAAGTGGTAAAATATTCTTAATGAGTTTATCAAAGATGGTGCCACGCTATGTCTATTGCTCCATATGTTCCAAGCCCAGAATTTGTTATTCGAAAGATGCTTGAGTTAGCAGAACTACGTTCTGGGGAGAAGCTTTACGACCTCGGGTCAGGCGATGGGAGGATTGTCATTACAGCGGCTCGCGATTTCAATGCGGAGGCCTGTGGAATCGAAATCAAGGAGGATCTAGTTATCAAATCTACTCAAAGGGTTAAAGAGCTTGGGTTAGAGAGTAGTGTTCATATAATTCACGGGAACTTCCTTGAAGTTGACTTCTGTGATGCTGACGTAGTTACCGCGTATTTAACCACAAGTGCTAACGCTCAAGTTAAACCAAGATTAGAGCAACAGCTACGCTTAGGGGCACGAGTCGTTTCGCACGATTATGAAATTCCAGGGTGGACTCCAGCAAAAATTGAGACTTTGACTGAACCTAGCGGCGCGGTGTTCACACATACTCTTTATTTGTATAGGTTTGCGGGGAACTCTCCAAAAGAAAAGTAGCCTACCTTGATGCTTTACCTTTCTGGTTTTATCATGACTTTTATGATCGGTTTCGTTTCAAGAGAAGGCATTTAGGCAAAAATTTTTGTCCAGCATTTGCATTTCCACTTTATAGCTCCTAACTTCAAGAAATTAAGTAAACTAAAATTTCTGATAGGATACGTTAAAAAATTCGATAAAATTCTCCATGCTAATTTTGGCATCTTCTCTCTTAAGACGCCCATGTGGTCGAGGTGATGGCTAACGTTGGTTTTCAGTGAGGTGTAAAACCCTTTTTTAAAGCATTTTCCCAATTTTTAGACAACTATGTTAAAAATTTCCAAGGAAAAAATCTCCAAAGTCGAATTTTTCACATAGATTAATCAACATAGTTAAACAATAAACTTTTAACTCAAAAATCACTTTGCTGTAGTCTCATGGTGTTAACTTTGGAGTCTTATCTACTGATTCGGGAGAGGCATTGCCCTATTTGTGGTTCAGAATTAGGTGAGATGGAAGTAAAACAAGGAAGCGGTCTCTACTCTGTACACATTTGTGAGGATTGTGGCTGGCTCGATAAACGACGACTAAAATAGTCCTCTCTATTAATTAACGTCATTTTAAAACCGCAAAAAGAATTTTCATTGCTCCGCAAGGCAGCCTTTTTAATATTACTTTTACACTGCCTTTACACATAAGATCTCGAAAGTTGACTTGAGGAAGTGAAGTTTTTATCCTTCATTAATTATGTCAACTTACTCGAGCAAGACTTTAGGATGGTCGCTGGGGTTTATGCCGGAAGAAGACGCTGAGCTTGATATGATCAGGCGACGAAAACTTCTCGAAATGCAACGACACCTCCTCAACGAACAATCCAAGATGAGAGAAGAGAAGCAAACCGAAGATCCAAGGGCTGTGCTACAAGATGTCCTTGTTGGCAGGGCTCCTGAGGTTCTTGAAGCTGCTCGGCAACAGTATCCTGATGTAACCCAAAAACTTGAGCAACTCCTCGCGAAACTCATTCTACAGAAAAAAATTCAAGGCAAAATTGATGGAGAGACCTTATTCGGCTTATTCCTCAACCTCGGCCTTAGAGTACGACTGGAAACAAAAATTGTCTATTATGACAAAGGGCGAGTCAAAACCCTAGAGGAAAAGATTAAAGGCGAATAAGCACAAGAGTCAATGCCCTAATTGTAAAGAGGAAAATCTACTTTTGTCATAATGAAACTTCGATTTCTCTCAAACTTTAAAAGTTCGAATTTTCTCGAAAACAAGCCCTAATAACCTGAAAAAGCTAATTTCTAGCTTAAAATAACCAAAGGATGGAAAAAAATGGAGCGAAAAGTTGCGTTAGGTCTTGCCTTAATTTTGGTTTGTTGCTTAGTTTCTAGCCATATTATCGCGGCAGTTTCGGCGCATCCCATTGTTAAGCAGAACCTTGTAATCCAAGGCAGCCGTGGGACACTGGTTTTGAACAATAATGGTGAAGACGATGAAGATAAAGACAAAATTATCGACGATGAGCAGGAAGACAAGGAACATGAAGATGAACAGGAAGCTGCCGAAGAAGAGCATAGTAAAGCCGATGCCGAAGCTATGATAGCGCAAGCTCAAAATAAAATAGATGAAGTCCAGAGTGAAATCGACAAGGAAAAAGCGAAAGGCGGCACTATTACTGAAAACATTCGAGAGGCTGAAGAAGACCTAGCAGAAGCAAAAAGCGAGCTAAATCAAGCTAGAACTTACTTTGACTCAGGAAACTATGAAGAAGCGTATGAGCATGCAGAAGAAGCGTTAGATGAAGCGTACGACGCTCATGAGGAACTCTATGAAGAAACGACAGGTCAACAAACAGGCGACTCTGATAAAAATGAGACCGCTATAGAAAACATGCTTGAACGTACATTAAGTGTCATAGTTAGTCTCAACGGGGAAGAAGTAACAAGAGGCACTACATCACAAAACCCCATAATTGTGTCAAAGGGCGAAGACGTTGAACTCGTTGTATCAATAAAGAACGATGGATCACAAGATCAAGTTGTTGAAAATCTCAAAATTACAACAAAACTCCTAATTGCAAATCAGCAATTCACTGTCGGCTCGTTTAGCGTAGCCGGAGCAAGTTTGCAAGCGGGGCACAGTACTGACGTGACGCTGGCAATAAGCACCGGTGTCTTAGGCCGTGTAGCCGAAGCTCTAACTAATCCAGTCTACGTGACCATCATCAAGATTGACTTCGAAAACTGGGACTATGATTTAGTGATCTATTGGCAAGCTATCTAACATATCCCATTTTTTTGTTCGGCAGAGGAAACATTTCGCAATATTGGAGGTGTAATAAGATGGATGTTATTTGTCCTACTCACTTCCGCTGCCCGGCTTGTGGGCGTCCACTTTGGTTGGCTAACAATTGTAATCTCCACTGTAGTCGATGTGGATCTAGCGAGACGTGAAAATGGATAAGTTCATTCCCGAATGTATTAATGTGCAAGGCTCGGCGAGGGTTATGGTGTGAGAAAATTAGCTTACGTTGCCTTTACGATTGTCTTCTGCCTGGCTATAGCAACGATGATTCAGTCATCGCATGCTTCAGAGCAATCCATCCCATTTGTAGGGATGTATATGACCTACGGCGCTAACGTTCAAGGCATATTCCGCGGAACTCCCTTCACTATAGATGGGAAGTTTACCGTTAAATGTACTGAGTTATCTGCTAAGAATGAAATGAAAACTACAATTTCTGGCGAGGCTTCAGTTCTCGGCAAAGTTTATAGTGGTTCAGGGCGAATGCGCATAGATGTCCTAACACGTGAGACATATGCTTACTATGATGGCGAATGGATAGATGTTGGAGCCGCTCCACTCTGGATAGGGGAAAATCATGCAATTGGAGACGGCGTGTCCATTTTTAATTTGACAGAGACTTTGAGTACAACTATTACAAAGGAGATTACTGGGCTTTACTTAGATTGTTGGGTAATTAAGGAGTCGCTTGACAGAGTCATTCCATACTATGGAGTTGACTACCGCATAGTAGGTTCGATAACTGCTTACTACGAAAAACTAACCGGAATCTTGGTCGGCATAGAGGGCAAGGTAAAAGTGTTCAGCAATGCTGAGGAAGAAGAAACTCTCATCCTAGACAGCTCAGCGGAGGTCCTGCTCAGTGATACAAACGTTACCTTTAGTAGGACAGCCCATTTAGCTACAATTGGAATCAACATCGGTCTGCCGACTGTTACCTTCACCAGTGTATTCGCAGCGATCATCGCATTTCTAAGACCAAAATTCGCATGACTCACGGATTGGGTTTGGACCTAGATTAACCCTAGCCGCAGACAAGCTTTCGGGCGAGACAATGAGCAAGCGCATTACAGAAAAAGACATGTTTCACCTCTATAAAATTCTAGGTCATCCAGTCCGACGAAGGCTTATTGAAATCATCGGCGAACAAGGAACTATAGGCTTCTCAGAAATTAGAAATAGACTCCAGATGGGTCCTGGTACTCTCTACTACCACTTTGATATGCTGGGCGGTTTAATAACCCAAGATGACCGAAGACGATACACGCTCACGGATTTAGGAAAATATGCCTACCAAGTTCTCCATTCTAAGGAATATCAAGTTACATCCTTGGCTATTCAGGAAAGTATAAAGCCCCCTGGAGAATTTGCTGTAGGCCAAGTTTTTCGCTCCATTTTTTTCCCGCGAGGATTTTTTATGCGATTATTTTCATCGCCAAAGTTAGGATGGACCATCGCTTTCATAACCATCGGATTTGGGATAGTAATCTCAATTTTAGCCCGCCTGAGGCTCATTTTTTTCTTTTTTGAGCCAGGGTATGAAATAACGCTAATGACTCCGGTCACATTCCTTTTCAGTTGGATAGTGACATTTATTTTTGCTGAGCTTTTTTCATTCATCCTTTTTCGGAGAAAAGGAGAAGATTCGAAGCTCTTTATTGGATGCGCGGTATCTTTCTTACCTTTATTACCTTACCCGTGCTTAGTTTTCTTAAATACTGTCTTCGGCTGGGGTTTAGCGATCGTTATAAATGCAGTTGCCGCGCGACTCTTATTGCTAATATTACAAGTTTGGTCGATGGGGTTTCTTGCAGCCGCTGTATGCGTGTCTAAGGGGTTGCGATTAGACCGTGCAGCCTTAATTAGCCTCATTGTTGCATACGCTAGCATAACATATTTCTTCATTTCTACCACGTCATGAACTTCTAAGGTTTTCAATTACATTTTGCAGCAAAAGTTTTTGTTTATCCTATCACACTTCTCAATGGAAGGTGTCTAATTTGTCAACGTTGAAACCCGGAGAAAGTATCACTAAGTCTGAAGAAGCGCGGGAAGATGGGGTAGGTCGAGGAACCCTGTATTTAACAAATCAGAGATTGTTCTTCGTTAAAACAGGGGGGATCCTCATTTTCTCTGGTAGACCTGAGATAAGAGCTGAGTATCCTTTAGATCAAATTGGGGAACTTGGAGTTGAAGGAACCGTTGTTAAGAAACTAGTGGTTGGATCACGTGGTTATCGACATGGTTTCCGCGTTAAAGACCCAGACGGATGGGCAGCAACAGTTCGAAATGCTATTAGTAATTACACACGTATAACTCCAGCCCCTCCGCCACCTGTTGCCCAACCGACTGCACCACCAGCCTTAGAAATTCCCCAACCGACAATTAAGCCTCCACCAGCTCCAAGTGCTTGGAGCTTCTGCCCCTATTGCGGCACTAAACTACCGCCCAAGGCTCGCTTTTGTCCACACTGTGGGGCACCACTTCAGGAATCTGGTTAATCCGCTTCGACTCAGCCATGGCTGCCAGCGACGCCAATTAAAATAGCAATTAATGGCAAAACAATGAATACAAGAAAAATGAACCAAACCAGTGGGTCTTCGGCTAGCGTTTTAATAATTTCATCTTTCCAACCCACTGAGATCAACTCCAATGTTTCCACGTGTAACCTCGACTTATTAGGAACTTATTTGACCATAGCCAGATATAAAAACAAATTGAAACTGCAGTCAAGTGAGAAATTTGAGACAAAAAAATCTCCAAACCGATGTTTTAATCATTGGTAGTGGAGCTGCGGGAATTCGAGCGGCAATCGAAGCGCGGCGACACGGCGTAGACGTTCTTATCGTTTCCAAAAGTCCAGTTGGAATGGCTAATAGCACCGCTATCTCATTGGGCGGCTTACGCGGATCGTTTACGGATACTGGAGAGATCGGCAACCCGGTCATTCATTTTCAAGAAACGGTTTCAGGAGGAAAATTCCTAAATAATCAACGTTTGGTCCAAATCCTTGCCAATGAAGGTCCGAGTAGGATTCTCGAACTGCAAAAGTTTGATATTCCAATTCAGGTCAGACCCTCGACGGCTTTTGTAATAAGCTCTCGTCCTCCAGCCGGCTTAATTTTAACTAGAAAACTACTTGTATACGCTCGAAAAGTTGGCGTAAAAACCCTTGGCAATGTCATGGTTATGGAATTAATTAAACTTGGAGATACGATAGTGGGTGCTTTAGGAATACACTTAATCACCCACAATCTTTTGGCGATTTCTTCAAAGGCGACTGTTTTAGCTACTGGTGGAGCAGGTGCTATTTATCAACGAACAGATAATCCAGCTGGGACCACTGGTGATGGTTATGCCTTAGCCTATCAAGTTGATGCTAATCTTACTGGCATGGAATTTGTGCAATTTCTCCCTGTGATAGCAGAAGCCAAAATTCCACCAGTTTTAATAACTGACTGGTTTATCGAATCCATTAAACGCTTCGACAAAAATGTTCTGCAAAATGCTGTAGGCGAATCGATACTTGAACGCCACGGACTCCTTGAGGAAACAGTATTTCGTGACAATCTCATAATCGCAATCGGAAAAGAACTTCATGAGGGGCGAGGAGTAGACGGATCCGTACTCCTAGACTTAACCAAGATCCCGAAAGCAGCGTGGAAAACTTCAGGTCAGCTAAGATACGTGCAGGAACTGTTAATTCGTTCTAAAATTAATCTACGCCAAAAACAGCTCAAAATTGCACCCGCCGCCCACTTTTTTATGGGCGGAATAAAAATTCATGAGAATTGTTGGACAGGAATACCTGGGCTTTTTTCAGCTGGAGAATCTGCCGGAGGCTTTCATGGAGCTAATAGGCTTGGAGGAAATGCCCTTACCCAAACACTTGTTTCTGGTGCTAGAGCTGGTGAGAACGCGGCTCAATACGCAAAAACTTCAGGTGTCCCATGTACCTTCACTTCCTCAATCGAAGAAAAAGGCAAGGAGATTGACACCTATCTTAACCGCAAGATAAACTTAGACTGCGAACCAAGGCGAATCAAAGAGGAGATCAAAATTGTCATGTACCACTATGTTGGGGCGGTTCGAAGTGGTAGAGGCTTAAATCGTGCCTTATCTGCCTTGCGACAAATTCGTAAGGAAAAGCTTCCTAAAACTTATGCTCGAAATTTCAGCCAGCTATGGGATATTTTTGAATTGGGTAACATGCTTCTAATTGCGGAAATTGTTGCACAATCTGCTATGTTTCGAACAGAAAGTCGGGGTGCCCACTATCGTGTTGACTATCCACAGAGGGATGACGCGAAGTGGATGAAAAATATTATTGTTTCAAAAGAGAATGATCGAATGATTGTTCGCTATGAACCTGTGGTCACCTTAAACTAGTAGTTTTGTAACGAAACGATTCTCTTTCGTCAGCCGAATGGCTTAAAGATTGTAAAGTATGAGCTCCCCTCTTCTTTCTTACTTTTCTTTTGTATATACTCTCAAGCCATGAGATCTCAGTGGATCAATAACACTTGACCTAGACAGAATTCTCAGCAAAGCATATCCTATAACATTTATCGCAATCAAGGACCCCATAAATATCCCGATCCAACTTGCAACCAGCCCGGGTACGGCAATGCCATTAACCATTATGTCTGGAATTGCAAGAATAAACCATAAATAGTAGCCGACAATGACAGTCACCGTCAAATTCTCTACGATAGTTGCAACAAACCAACTTCCCTGAAATCGCCTTAGACCAATCTTCCACGCGATGAACCCGGCTGCCATATTTGCAAAGCTTCCGCCAATTACGTCGAGGTACCCTAAACCACCAAAAAAGTTTGCAACGAGGCAACCTAGGGTTAATCCGATGATCGCGGGCCAGCCGAAAAGAATTGCCAGTGGCATGAGACAGTCAGCAATACGTACTTGAAACGGCATGAAGCTAATTGGAGCTAGCGTAATCACACTAATTGCGTAGATTGCCGCAAACGAAGCTGAGAGTGCGCTATTAATTGTGTTTATTCTACCCAAGTTTTCGCCTCCCAACCGGGGTTTATAAAGCGGAGCAGTGGGAGGGCTCTCCACCCGCTTAAGTGAATCTCAGTTGCAAAGTCAATGCTTTTAACCATATCGATAGTTAGTGTTAGCAAACAAAAAATGAGATGTCTATTATAGGAACCATCAGCAAGGGTTGCGCGTTAGTTTTAAATTTTGGAACATAATCTAATTGGGAGGTTTCACCAGTCTAAGTGCAGAATTATATCGGAGGTCCCTAAGGACACTTGAAAACTAAACTGGTAATTGTTGCAAACGTATTCCTGGTTATTCTCTTCATATCTATTCTTGCTCCTACTGTCTTTGCTAGAGGGACGATAACTATTACCACTGCTGCTAAATCCACCCACGTTAAAATCGACATAATCTACGACTATACCGATCTCTCCAGCAATGACATAATTACCGATGTGGAGGAATCCTATAAAGAGGTCCGAGAAAAATTTCTCGATGCGCTTCAGAACGCAGTTCAGAATGCTACACAAGTCTTAACCCCGACCGCTAAAGTTGCTAATGTTAGCCTTAATTATGACTACGGTATGACCAAAGTGTACGAGACAATCGAATTTGATATCTCTGGAATAGTTGTTTCAAATGAGACTGGAGTTTATTATAACCTTGCTTGGAGGAGCTTTGTCGCAAAAACAGAAGTTAAAATCACTGGATTAAACGGGCATTGGTGGAAATTCCGCTTCAATGAATATCTAGCTCTTGACTTCTCTCACTTCGGTCGCAAACTCGAGGATTGGAAAATGAAAACCGCTGCAAATTCCACTACCTTGTCCCTAACTCGTTCTTACAAATTAAAAACTCAATATGGGTCCTACTTAGTTGATCCCACAATGGCAATAACTATTCCATATACAGCTATAACACGCGCAGGCGACTACGTCATCTATACGAAGCCAGCAGCAGCGGTTCCTGGAGGACCATGGTATGAAATTTTCATTCTCGCTTACTGGCCATGGCTCATCACCGCGGTCGTAATTTTGGCAGTCATCATTGTGGTTATACTGCGCACTCGAAAGCCTCCTATTCTTCCGCCATAATAGCTAAACTATGATACAGGTACGTTCCCCAATGTTTACCGGATAATAACATGCAACGTTGGGCTAATGCATGACCGAAAATACCGAACATAAAATCTTGGAGGTTTTAAAGACAGAGCCGAAAGGAATGGCCGCGCTCCTAGTCGCCAAAAAGTTAAGACTCTCCCTAGTTGAGGTTATTCAAATATTAGAAGCTCTTGTTCAGCAAGGAAAGATCAAAAAGAAGGACAAAATTTACCGTGCTGTATCTTAATCAATAACTGAAACAAACCTGAAACTTAGTGGACGGAAAGCGAATGTCTAAACTTGGTGTCGCCGTTCTCGGGCTTGGTGGATGGGGCAAAAACCATGTGAGAGTTTTAAAAGAATTAGAAAAAGAAGGACTGGTCAAACTTCTGGCTGTTGCCGACATCGATAAAGTTCGCGCTTACCAGATTGGAAAGAAATACAATGTTGGCTGGTATACGGACTTAACGAAGGTTCTTGAACGTCCAGACATCGAAGCTGTGACTATTTGCACCCCCACTGGTACCCACTTTGAGATTGCTCTTCAGTCATTAGAGTACAAGAAAGATATCTTAGTTGAGAAGCCAATGGTTACCTCTGCGTTTGATGCAAAGAAGTTGATTGAGAAGGCGGAGGCAAAAAATCAGCGGGTTATGCCTGGCTTTATTGAACGCTTTAACATGGGGGTCTCCGCCGTCAAAGAAGCCATCGACCGAAATAAAATCGGCGCAATCGTTTCCGCTTTTGCTCAACGCGTTTCGAGGTGGCCTGAGCGGAGTGGCGAGGCGGGGGTCATCTTCGAACTTGCAATACATGATATTGACGTTATTCGGTACTTGCTGGGGGAGGATCCAATTAGTGTCTATGCTCGCGCTGGGCGGAAGATACACGCTACATACGATTATGCTGATATCCTCATGGAATTCCGGGATGAACGAAGTGCTCTGATCAAAGCCAACTGGGTAACTCCTCAAAAGATTCGAATGCTTGAAGTTACAGGAACTGAGGCGATCCTCCGCCTTGAATACCTCACCCAAGAGGTTACCTTGTATCGGGCAATCGAAATGGTAGAACCCGAGACCATTCCAACTTCAACCCGAATTCTCCCCACAGTTATCCCACGGGAAATGAAGCGTGAGATTCTCCACTCAATTGAAGCGTGGGAGGAACCACTAAAACTGGAGCTTCGACATTTTGCCGAAGCGCTTCTCCAAGACGCGCCTTTTAAGATATCTCCCCTTGATGGGCTTAGGGCAATCGAAATCGCGGAAGCCGCAACACGTTCGATAACGCAGAATACTCAAATCAAATTGGTTTAAGCTGCCGCTATTATTGCAACCTGACAAACAAGGAAGATTACTTATATTTCGATAAGAGGTAGACCCAGCCTGCAACTTCCACGATAACCACAAAGATCACTATACAAAACCAAAGAGGGCTTACCGACTCAAATGGGGGTGGAAGTGAGCGGTAGCCTAACGAAACCGTGTATCCAAGAACTATACCTATAATTGCAAAAATTAGAGAGTAAAGAACTATCGTCAAAGTTAACGCCGTAGCGTCGCTTATCTCCCCGCTCATCGGTATCTACCACCGGTTCGAAGTGGACTATTTTTGTTTTCGATAACATTGAAGCTTATTAAAAATTAAAAGGCTTCGTAATAAAAACCACAAATAGAATTAATTTAACCCTCTACCCTTTTTTCAGTAACTAAAGCCTCAGATTAAGCGAAAAATTCTATTATAAAAGCCAAAATTAATCCACCGACGATTAGATCTCGACCGAGAAGCCGATTCCGGTTTAAACCGAAAAAAACAGCGCCTAAGACAGCTAATCCTCCATAAGTAGCCCGCCCGACCAACGTTAAAATATCGACCGAATTCATTCTTAGGCGCCTAAAGAGAACTGCTTGAGAACTTATTTAAGATCCACTCCTAGGCGGCTTCACAGCGCTCTTACTGTTTTAAGTTACTCTCCGATAATTTGAATTACCACTGTTCGTTGTCGCGGACTCACATCGGTCTCAATGAAAAGTATATTCTGCCACGTTCCTAACGCTAAGTTTCCATCAATTAAAGGGATCGTCTTACACGGGCTTAGAAACATTGATCTGAGATGTGAGTGGGCGTTGCTAGGATGTTTATATCTTCCCCGTGGGAGCAACTTATCTAACGTTTCTTTAGCGTCTTGAAGTAAACTCCAATCCTTTTCAGTCAGCGTAATAATTCCAGTTGCGTGAGGAGCAAAGACGTGAACTAAGCCATTTTTCATGCCTGATTTGGAAATCGTTTCCTCAATTTTTTCAGTAAGATCAATGAAGTCAACTTCACCCTTTGTCGAAAAAGTAAGTGAGGTATTATACAACTTCATGAACAAGCCTCGCAGGTCAATATTCAAGACCTTGAATTACTGACTTCCTGAAACTGCTATCGCGAATTAAGAATAGATGTTATATTAGCCGAGAACTCCGCTCGCTTCAACCTTACCGCCGCAGTACTGGTTTACATATTTCGTAACTGACTGTAAGGCTGCTTCTACTTGCTCTCGGCTGATGTCAGGAGTGTTCCAGAAAACTATTAACGCGCTCTTGGTTTCAAGTGTGATCATTGTCGCTCGAGCGTCTCCTGCTGTATATCCAGCGATGATTTTTTCAGAGTCGCGTACGACTACCTCGCCGATTTCGGGATTAATTTGTTTTCCATCAATTGTTTCAAACGTTTCGATTTTTGATGCCAATGTAACAATCGGCTCTCCCTTAATCTTATCAAAATCGTAGACTCCGACGATCACCCAGTGCTCTAGCGTTGCTAATAGTACTATATCCACTAAAGTGTTGATTGTTGGAAATCTACCTTCTAAGCTTCGGCGGAGCAGATATTCTGCTGGTGGTCGCCGTTTTGATGGGTCAGCTCCTTGTGCCCGATAAAATTCTCTGTAGGCTCGAATCTCTGGAACCTCAAGTAATGGGACCGAAGCATATTTCGCTTTCAATTTTTCTCCTATTTGGCGCTTCATTTCCTCTAAACCTGGAATTGTTCTCTCAACCTTGATGCCTTTAACGACTGCATATCCAGTTATTAACCCAGGATAAGTTTCCAATACCTTTGAGTCCATTTTCATTGAAGACACCAAACCCAAATAGTTTGCAACCCTCCTAATTTCTTCTTCGACTATTCTTGTCCAGTTATTTCAACAACAAAGGTATTTATCTATAAATTTTCAGTTCAGAGAAATAATCCGAGCGCGATCAACAAGCTTGGCAAGGCAGTTTCATTTGGGCCGCTAACCAACACCAACAACCATCATAGTCAGGGTTGACCTGACTCCACTAAGTCTTCGAATGTGGTTAATCACAGCTTCCCTCAATGCCCCAGCGGACTCCGCTTCAATTTTAACCAATAGATCGTAAACTCCATAAACTAAGTACGCCTCTCGAACTCCAGGGACCTTGCTAACCTCCTGTAGAACCTCGTTCTCCATCCCAGTCTCCACATTGACTAGAATAAATGCCAACGCCAATTTTTTCACCAAATGTATCATGCTAACTAAAGAAGTATTAAGCTTCCGTTCAAATAACTTACCGCAATCGACAAAAATACATATTCAATTAAAAAGTAATAGACTGGAGTGTTTTTCAAATGCCTTCCGTTTACTTCGATAAGCCTGGTTCTCAGAATACGCGGAGTGTTTTTACCCTTACTAAAAAACGTGCCGAAAAACTTGGCGTTAAGGACATTGTAATTGCTTCTACGACTGGCGCCACAGGAGTAAAGGGTTCAGAATTTTTCAAAGGTTACAATGTGGTTGTCGTCACTCATGCTACTGGCTTCGCGGCTCCAGGCACTCAAGAATTAAAAGAGGAAAACCGGAAGAAAATTTTAGAGAATGGCGCTAAGATTCTTACTTGCACTCACTCTCTGAGTGGTGTTGAGCGTGCTGTTCGTAGACGATTTAACACGATTCTGCCGCTTGAAATAATTGCCAACGCTCTTCGACTATTCGGTGAAGGATCTAAGGTTTGCATTGAGATAGCTATAATGGCTGCTGATGCTGGTCTCATTCCAATTAATCGGAAAATCATTGCTATTGCTGGTACCAGCCGAGGTGCTGACACCGCCTTGGTTATAAAACCAGCGCACGCCGCAGACTTTTTCGACTTAAAAGTTGAAGAGATAATTGCGAAGCCCCGTTAAATGAAGTTAGGCAACTACGTTTAGAGTGCAACTCCACTGTTTTCCTTAACCCTTCGCAAGACTACATAGGTGATGGTTCTTTCTATAAAGTCATATGACCTCAATTTTTCTATTATGCGTTCGAGGTGACTTGTATTATCACAGATGACTTTTAAAATTAGGTCAATATCTCCAGTTACTGTATAAATGTCTGTAATTTCGCTTATGTCTACAAGCTGGGAACCTACAACCGGACCCATCTCACCGCCTATGTTTAAACATATAAATGCCTGCGTGGTTTTTCCAACTTTTTCCCAGTCTACAATAGTTGTGAACTTTTTTATTACACCGTTTTCTGCCAGCTTCTTTACTCGACTTCTTACTGCTGTTTCTGACAGTTTCAATTGCCTAGCCATTTCAAGGTAAGACTTCCGGCTGTCTTCTTGTAGGATTGTGAGTATTTTTTTGTCAAGCTTGTCAACTTCATGCCTTCGCATATCTATCACCGAAAGTTTTAAAAGTCATCTTTTAAGTAGCGAGACTCGTTATTATACATTTTTTCATATTTCTTTTTAAAAGATGAAAGTCTATTTAAAATAGTTTTTCATTTTTTGAAAACTGTTTTTGGTGTTTTCCACTATCCGTCATATATTATTCTTTCATTCAGTTCAGAGGTGTCAAGCGGTTATGCTATGCAAAGTTGTGTTATGCGAAGATTGTAGAAAGATTACTGGAAACCTCTATTGTGAAACTCGTAGAATATATGTGTGCATTAATTGTTGCGATGGTTGCCTCGCGTTGTATGGTCGGCATCCCCCGTGCGTTGGTGATCGCTCTTAGGCAGTGGGTTCAACGATGAATGAGAAAGTTAACGTTTGTCCTCTATGTTATGCCGAGACCGTTAGGGCGTCGATGTCTTTGCCGGCTGAGGTAATAATTCACGATACGACATTGCGGGAAGGCGACCAGACACCTGGCGTAGTTTTCAACTTTAATAATAAACTTCAAATAGCTCATAAACTCGCTGAAGTCGGGATTCAACAGATTGAGGCTGGATTTCCAGCAGCGTCCCAAGTTGAGAAAGAGGCAGTTAAAGCCCTTGCAAAGGAGGGCTTAAATGCAAAAATCTTTGGCTTTGCCCGGGCGGTTCGGGGGGATGTCGATGCTGTCATTGATTGTGATGCATATGGTTTGGTATTATCGTTTCCACCATCGGATATCCATTTAAAATATAAGCTTAAAATGACTAAGGGGCAATACCTTAACACTGCCATTGAAATCGTGGAGTACGCAAAGGCTCACGGCCTATATATCACTTATAGCGCAGAGGATTCTACTCGGACAGATTTAGACTTCCTAAAAGTAGTTTTTAAGGAAGTTGTGAAGGCAGGAGTTAACAGGGCTAGGATAGTAGACACGCTTGGATCGATCATCCCAACGGCGATGAAACTCTTGGTAAGCGAGGTTAAGAAGGCGGTTAGCGTTCCAATCGAAGTTCATTGTCACAATGACCACGGGCTAGCTGTTGCGAACTCGTTGGCAGCTGTTGAATCTGGGGCATCAGTTTTATCCACCTCAGTTAACGGGATTGGGGAAAGAGCGGGACTCGCGGCAACCGAGGAAGTAATAATCGCCTTACAAAATCTTTACAGAATCGGCAATTTTAAAACGGAGAAGTTAAGCGAGCTGTGCAAACTCGTGGAGGAACTTTCAAACGTGAAGCTACAGCCAAATAAGTGTGTGGTTGGGGCGAATATTTTCGCGCACGCATCAGGAATCCACCAACATGGGGTTATCGAAAATCCAATCACCTACGAGCCCTATCCTCCAGAAATGGTTGGGCAAAACCGGAGGCTAATCTTAGGTAAACTTAGCGGGTCGCATGCAGTTAAGCTTAAACTAGATGAGTACCATTTTAAGGCCTCGGACAATGAACTCAAGCTGATCCTTACTAAAATAAAAGAAAAATCAGAAGAGCGCAGAAGCGCTTTGTCGGATGTCGAATTCTTAAGGATTGCCAAAGAGGTTGTGGGAAAACAACCGCGATAACTCGTTCGACAGGTTTTCGTTCATCATGTTTTTCTTTACATGAACCTTTGACTTCGCTATCAATTTACTTAACGGTGACTTCAAATAATTCCAAGGTAAAATATGCATGATTCCGGTTAGCTAAATAAAAAGAAGTAAATTATACCGAGAAGAGAGGCGATATAAAATTGACTAAAAAAGCAGCCCTAATCCGCGGAGATGGGACTGGTCCCGAGCTAGTTGAAGCCATGCTTAAAGTGTTTGAGGCAAGTAAAACAGGTATAGACCTGATACGGTGCGACGCAGGGCTTGATTGGTGGGAAAAGCATGGCGGAAACACGTTCATTCCAGTAGAGACTTGGCAAATGCTTGAAAACGCGGACGCGTGTTTTAAAGCACCAACAACCACACCTCCAGGTCCAGGAAAGCCTAAGAGCGTAGCTGTAAGCATCAGGCAAAAATTTGATTTGTATGCAAACGTGAGGCCGATCAAGACATTTCCGAATACGAAAAGACCGCTGGGGAATGTCGATTTTATATGCGTGCGCGAAGCAACTGAAGGATTGTACACTGGGATCGAGTACAGATTATCAGATGATGTTGCGATAGGTATAAGAAAAATAACAAGAAAATCATCGGAGCGCATAGCTCGTTATGCTTTCAAGCTTGCAGAACAAAAAGGTTGGGACTCGGTTGTCGCGGTGCATAAGGGCAACATTTGCAAGGAAACTTGCGGATTGTTTATGGAAGCCACAGAAAGTGTAGCCAAGGAGTTCAAAAACATCAAGCTATTCAACTACTTTGTGGACAATTTTGCACAACAACTTGTTAAGAATCCAGAAATTTTTAATCAGAAAATCATAATGAGCACTAACTTGTTTATGGACATTTTATCCGAAGAAGCAGCTGGTCTAATCGGAAGCATAGGATGCGTATACTCAGCTAACATTGGTGACGGTTATGCGATGTTTGAGCCTGCACATGGTAGTGCTCCAAAATACAAAGGTTTGAATAAAGTGAACCCAACAGGAACGATTTTGGCTGGAGCGTGGATGCTTGACTATCTTGGAGAAAAAGAAAAAGCAGAAGCCATTTTTAAGGCAACGGAAAGCGTCATCGCCGAAGGCACAACAGTAACCTACGACCTCGGAGGGTCGGCGAAGACATCTGAGATGGCTGAGGCTATAGCGAAAAAAGTCGAAGAAATCCTTAGTAATTAATCCACGACAAGTTACGTTGAACTCTACGTTTCATTGCTGTTATCTGAAATCTTAGAGGAAGATCGGCTAAAGTTAAAACTATTTCAAAAATTCTGGTAAAGATGCCTGGTATCGAGATATTTCACACGTATAATTTCTTCTCTTCCTCTTCTAATCCAGGTGATATCCGACGTTTCTTCGGTTTACCAAATTCTCTCTTCACATAAGATACCGAAATCCCGGCTCCTAAAGCCGCTGATACTGCTGCCTTAAGGCTTATTTCCCCACCAACTTGACCTGAAATACTAAACCCAACCTCAAACAATTCAAACTCCGTTTCACCAACTTTAATCGTATGGGGGACTACGTGGTTTAGAAACGAGTTAATTAAGTTAAAATTGATTCTTCGTAGAAGTTTCTCTAGCGCCTCTTCCCGTGCCTCGGGTGGCATCCGATTTAATCGTTGATCTAACCGACTTAGCACCGAGTCTAGAGTGGTTTCTGCAACATCTATCTTCGCCTTTGTTTTTGCCAGTACTGGTTGGGGTAAAACTCCGACCTCTGTTCCGGCTTTCAAGCAGATTTCGGTTAATTGTCGATCTGAGACTTTTGCTATGAAGGTTGTCTTAAAATTCTCCTTCCTCAAATGCACTTACCAAATTCAAGTTCTTCTTCGGCTACCAAGTTAAAACTTTCCTAATTTACTCAGCCTCTTACAACTAAGCTTACTCCACTTAACACTAGAAAAGCACCTAGTAGGAACATTGCCCCAGGGATTTCACTGAAAAGAATGATGCCAAGCAACGTTGCCCCTACCGGTTCAAGCAATGCCAACGTGGCGGTTTCGAATGGCTTCAAATTAGATAGCGACGAGAAGAAAAGCGTGTGTCCTATTGCCGTAGGCAAAACCCCAAGCCCTAGCAGAAAGAGGGCTAGTTCCAACCTACTTGGAAAATTTAACGAGGCACCAACAAATACTGAGCAAACCCCAATAACCAGGGCTGAAACTGTGTATATTGGAATCATCATTGGTAGTAATGCCATCTTAGTCCTTAACTCTCGACCATAGCAGAGGTAGAAAGCCTCACAGAGTGCAGCTAACACTGCTTCTAAATCTCCTCGTAAGCCTAAAGTCAAAGAATGAACTGTCATCTCGCTGATGCCTATTACTGATACACCTAAAAAAGAGGTGAGCAAACCCAATAATGCCAACCTTGATGGTTTCAGTTGAAAAAGTAAAACCGAAACTATCATCGCCAACACGGGAGACGTATTAACCAATACGGTTGCGTTTAATATCGTAGTATTTTTTACTGAAGATATGAAAAAAATAAAATGAAATCCCACCAACACACCAAGCCCCAAAACTTTTTTCATATTTCTTTTCAGTACCCTAGGCTCAAATGAATATCCCAAAACTACAGCAATAACCACTAGAGCCGCAGAGGCTATGATCAGTCGACCGAGAGCTATTGCGAAAACATCGATTGCTCCAAGCAACCTAATGAAAATCGCCGCGGTTCCGAACAACACACCCGCAATAGTGCCCTCAAGCAAAGCCGTCCTTCGGCTTCGACTAGGTTGAGAAACCACGACAGTCTTCCTCAGAAGTTGATAAAACTGTAAACACGTTGAATATGAGCTTTGCCATCAAGAGTTTTCGGTCATTATCATACATACCAAAAGCTAAATGTCTAAATTACAAACTCTGGGCCTCGTTCTCGCGCCGCAGTCTTCTTGCGAACTTCAGTTCGAATCTTTCTAAGGGTTTTTAACTTTTCTTCTATATCGTTAATCGCTTTGTCCAGCATCGTATAGTCGATTTTAAGATTAAACATTTGGGCGATAACTTGAACGATCGCCTTGGCAGCTGATACGTCAGGATAAGATCCATCTGTCTCCCCGAGGAGACCGAGGCACCGCATTCCTCGCTGTCGGCAAAGTCCTAGAATGACGCCACATGCTCCTGTTACCGATCCGCCGCGAGTGACCTCAACCCCAAGCTTCTTTAATTCTTCACCTGTAGTTATCGGGTCATCCACAACTCCGTAAATTGCTCGAGTTTCTCCTCGAGGTCGTCCTCGAAAGCCCCCAAGCGAAATTATGCGTTGGCAACCAAATTTTGCGACGAAGTCAAGGACAGATTCCGCTACCTCATATTGTCCAAACAAGTTTGGCTGTGCGTCTCCAGTTAATAAAATCAGGTGAGTGCCGCTGTTAGCAGATGCGTAGAACTGATATTTTGGGAGGGAGAAGGTGCCATCTTGACCTACATTCACTCCCAAGTCTCCTGTTGGAAATGTTAGGTGAATCGAATACAACTCAGCGAATAAACTGGGTTTCAGCGTTTCGATTAAATAGTCTACTGCCAATTTCCCGACAAACCCTAAGCCGGGGAGTCCCTGAACTAAAATTGGATCTTGTAACCTTGGTTTCGCCAATTCGGTGATTTTAACTCCTAATGGCATGATGAACGTTTAACCCCCTTCAACACGACGGTTAGACGGGCAAAGCCGTCGCGATTCTAGGCACATTGTCTTCGCCTGTTGGCATTCTTTTTGTGTCTTCGTCGAACAGATTTTTGCAACCGCCACACATAATTTTGACTCTTGTTGGCAAATGTTAAGGTTATTGATTTTACACAGTGAAGACACGAATTCACAAATTTCAGAAACAAGATGGCATTCACGTGATTCGCATAGTTCTCGCGCTTGTGTGCATAACTCCAATGCTAATCGACAGTAGAACGGGCTGAATGATCGGCTGAACCACTCGCTCATTTTCGACATTTCCTCAGTGTTAAGCTCGAGCTAATATCGCCGAAGCAACCTATATGTCATTCGATTAGAACGAGAGCATTCCATAAGTCTAATAATCGTTATTTTATCTATTCCACATATTCTAAGGAGGTTATTATGCATTATTCTAAATGATGTGATAACTCTAGTTGGGAGTAACTTGACGGGTAAAATCCGCAAGCCAAGGCCCTTCGAAACTGCGGAATGTCGATTTTGCGCACAGAAGGGAAGTATTTATTGTTGGAATGAATGCCCGTTTAATACGTGGCGCTCAAGAAAAATCGAGTAAACTAGTTTAACGTTGTCTGATACGTCACTTAGCCCGTTGATTTCTCTCCGCAAGCGCCATAAACTTTTCGGATAGACACCGGCAGATTAAACTACAGACTCGGTACTGGCGGAGATTGTAATTTATTCGGAGCAACTCCATAGCTTCGACTATTTTATCCTCTTCTATCAATTTTTGTAGGTCTTGCAACCCCTTTCTGCCAGCCCGAGGCATAATGGTCAAATCCTTTGGTAATTTGAGATACTTACAACCAATATATAAAGTCCAAGAGTTGCAACTCAATCTTAGGCAATTATTGTCAAAACCGAAAAAGCGGATTAGAAGCCAAACTCTCGTTTACTATTAAATAGCAAGTTGATCTCAGATTATAGTGGTAAAACAGTATAAGAAAAGTTGAGAGGGGGTGAGAAATTGGCTAAAAAGGTTGTATACGCGGACGAGTTTGTGGACATAGTTGGACCTGTCTGTAAAATGTTAGGTCCAGTTGAGGACAAAGGAACGATTATTGCGAGAGCATCTGAACCAGCATGTTGGGGACCCATGATAACCCCTGAGGTGCCAAGTGGGCATACGGTTACACGACCTGTTGCGGTTGAGGGCACTAAAGTAGGGGATGGAATAGCAATCAAGGTCAAAAAAATTAAAGTGCTGTCAAAGGCTACGGCATCCGGCACAGAAACGGGGAGAGTAGGTAGCTTTGTTGGAGATCCATATGTTGCTAAAAAATGTCCCGGATGTGGCACAATCAATCCGAAAACCTACCAGAAAGGAATTGGAAAAGATGCAATAAGATGTAAAAAGTGTGACACCCCGGTTAGTTCCTTCGACATAACATGTGGATACACGATATTATTTGATGAGGTTAGGAAAATTGGAGTTACCGTCCCTAAGAAAGTTGCAGAATCTATCGCTAAGCAAGCTCATGATTATGCGGCTCTGCCGCCTAAAGCTCTTTGCTACCCCGTTCTTGTGTTGGCAATGTCGGATATGCCCGCTGGGGTAATAGCTAGGGTTCGACCAATGCTAGGCCAATTGGGGACAACTCCAGCCGTTAACATGCCATGTTCACATAACGCTGGAGACTTTGGAGTGTTCCTAATTGGGGCGCCACATAATTACAAACTGAAGGATCAAGCCGAACTTTTACAAAGGACAGATGCTCACATGGATGTCGACTCAGTAAGAGAGGGAGCGATCGTTATTGCACCAGTTAAGTTGGATGGCGGGGGAGTCTACATAGGAGACGCTCACGCGATGCAAGGTGACGGTGAAATCGCGGGGCATACAACCGACATCACAGCAGAAGTAACCACTGAAGTTGAAGTTATCAAGAATCTGGGAATTGATGGGCCAATCCTATTGCCAAACAAAGAAGATTTGCCTCCTTTAGCGAGGTTGTACACCGGTGAGGAGCTAAAAATAGCTCGTAAAATCGCTGCGAAACAAGGGTTTGACTTGGAAACAGAAGCGGCTCCGATACAAGTAGTAGGATCCGGTGCGAATCTTAATGAAGCCGCGGTGAATGGATTGGAACGAATGGCGAAACTAGTTGGCATGGATCTGAACGAGGTTAAGAATAGGGTGACCATCACTGGAGCTGTAGAAATTGGGAGATTACCCGGGATAGTACAAGTAACTATGCTGGCTCCGTTAAAGAGGTTAAAAGAAGTTGGGATTGCTCACCTAGTAAGACAACAGTATCTTGCCAGGTAAGGGAAGCCACTATCGCAAAATATCATATTCCTTTTTTCTCAGTTCTCTTCTCCAGACTTCTAATCACACCAACAGCTATCTCAGAGGCATCTGCGCAACGTCTCTAACGCAACTGAAAAATCTTCTGTGACTTCATTCTCTCGGCCAGTACCCACCATACAGACACTAACTTTTACCTTTCTGAAAACATATTCAAATGCCGCTTTCGGGGGGAGTCTGCCTCCGGCTAAGGGTTTTATTGCAATAATTGGTTTACTGGACCGTTTAATCTCGCTTAAAGCCATTTTCGGATTTGGAAACATCATTACTCCAAGTTTGTTTATTGGAGTGACGTAGGCTTCAAACTTGATTTTTGATCGATCCAAAATTGGAATAGTTGAACCTGCGTGATGGCTTGCTAATAGCACTTTAAAACCAAACTCTTCCCGAATCCAGTCAACCAATTCGCCTAGCAAATCTATTTTATGAGTTAAAGCTAGAAAATCGGTTTCTGAACCCGGCTCGACGAACAAGACCTTGAAGCTCTTAAGGCTTAGTAAAGCACTTTTGAGCAACTTATAGTCTACTTCTAACTTCCTCAAGTCGTTTCTGCCGTATGGCCGGGAATGAGCCAACGTGTCAAGGAGTTTCTTCTTCCAACCAATCCGACCACATACTAAAACAGGATCTTCAAGATATTTTCCTAGAATCTTGTTGCCAGCTAGTTTTCTTTCAATCTCATAGTAAGTCGACCATCGTCGGTAATCGTCCAGTGGGGTTCTTCCCACCACTAACGGGATTCGAACACAAGGGATCACTGCGATCTCTACACCGGTTCTTTTCATGGTTTCCTTTACCGCGTCTAAGAATAGCTTCGCTAACTTACTTTCAGTAGCTGGCATCCCTCCAACAACTGTAACCCCAAATTTCTCAACTGCCTTCCGAAGAAACCGAATTGTATTCTCAACGTTAGAGAATCTTTCAACATACTCTTGATTTCTGTCAAGCCCTTGATACGATTCTCCGACAAATGGTAGATGCCCGAGAATTAGCTGAGGAACTAGCGTATTTCCAATTTTTATGCACGGAATCCGGTGTTCCTCAGGGTTTTTCATAAGTTTCAGAAATCCTCCTTCCTGTTGGATGCCTTTAATTAGTAGATAAGTTACGTACTTCGCTTAATCACTTCACTTGACCTGAAAAGATGTTTCTAGTTGTACTACGATGCTGCTAAAAACTCGTAGTTCAATGTTGTTACGCTTAAAACGACAATGTTTATGCTTTTAAAGCATTTCTCTCTCTTACACATCTTTAGAATAGGTTTTTGTCATCAATAATAGATTAATTCAAAGACATTCTCTCAAATTCGTGTTGCAATTCGAACATTTTTCTGTAAATTAACCTTATTGGAAACAAAACCCGACACTGGTCTAAAATCTAAGGAGTGATTAAAAATTGCCAGAACGTATACGCTGGACAAAAGATAAAGAAACTGTTTTTGAGAAAATTGAGACTAAACTTCATCATCCACCGGCTCCACCTCTACGCGAACGAGTAACTACTGCTCTCTACAAACTCAAGGTTCAGAATACTAAGCTGGAACGTGCTGGCGATAACATGCAAACGAGAGACAAAGAACTCTTCGACCGATGCGTTAAAGCTACGGTTGCCAAAGACAATGCTCGTGCTGCCATGTACGCTAACGAAATCGCTGAAATCCGGAAAGTGGCTAGAATTATTATTCGCAGCCAACTTGCCCTCGAACAAGTAGCTTTACGACTTGAAACGGTTGAAGAACTCGGCGATATGATGGTTACGATTATGCCTGTCACCTCTGTCGTCCGCGCGCTCAAAAATGACCTCGCTGGCATAATCCCAGAGGTGGCCAGTGAACTCTCAGGCATCAACGAAATCCTTGATAGCGTCGTAATTGAAGCTGGCGAAGTAACCGGCTCAAGCATTGACATGAAAGCTTCAAGCGAAGAAGCTCAACGGGTTCTTAATGAAGCCAATGCCGTAGCTGAACAACGGATGAAGGAGCAATTCCCGGCACTACCAGCTGGGCTAGCAATACCTGGAACAGAAGCTCTCAGAACTGGCACCTAATTTGGTTAGGTGCCTGGTGTCTTCTTTTTTACCACCACTTTTTGCCTAAGTTATATTGCGCCTTGAATCAAAGGAGTTCTCTATAATTTTAGTTTTCAAACCCAATGGTATACGTTCTAGGTGTGGCATCTCATTTTATATTTGATGAATGTGAATCAAGAAAGTGAGAAATGAAAACTGAATGATAGGGAAATCCGCATGAGCAAATTCTTCAAACGGGAAGAGGTTTTGGGGAAAGAAGTTATCGATGAAGAAGGCATGAAAATTGGGACCGTTAAAGATCTCGCTTTCAGTGTTGAAGGGAAAATCGCACTTGTGGTCGAAAAACCTAACAAGAGCGAAATAAAGCTCGCCATCGAATTGATCAATAAGATTGGTGATGTTATCTTAGTAAAACCTCGAGAAGCCAAAGTTACGGAAAAGCCGAGGTTAAAACCACAAGTTGAAATAATCTGTCCAAATCCAAATTGTCGATACAAGAATCTTCCTGGCACAAAATTTTGCAAGAAATGTGGTATAAGGCTCACGTGATACTGTCACGTAACCCGAACCTAGTATTATACTCGTTAATATCTGGTTATGGTAGGAACCATATCCGGTGCGTGAGTTAGCACTGTAACCTTCGCATTTCTCCCGTGTCTCGCAAATGCCTTATTCAAAGCTATATTTATGGTATCCGCGTAATCGAAGCCCAGTTGAGACGCGTCGTTTGCTGGTATACCCTCTGAGACCATTATTACTTTAGCTCGCTTCTTTATCAATCCCCAGGCAATCGCGAAGGATCCACCTATTTGGTCCTTAATTTTACCTTGCTTTAATTTTTGATCAACTTCTTCTGGAGTCCACTTTCCAATTTCCAAAATTTCCGGATGCATCCTTGAAACACCTTCTCGGCAAGGCGTCACAATAATAATTGTTCCGCCATCTCTAACAGCTAAATCAGCTGAAAACAATGTTTTATGAGCTTGCCAAAAATCGAGATCGCAAGGATGCGAACTAGCAAGTACGATATCCGCCTTTGCCGGGGTTTTAACAAAGTATATGCTCTTGGCTGTATCAATTCCCTCCCTGGCAGCCTCAACAACGTCTCCTGCAACTACCTTCACAATCCTACCAGCCCGATTCAAAACGGTATTTACAATCATGTCCAGCCCAACCTTCTGAGCGATTGACTCCATCTCTCGTTTCACGACATTCTCAACCGAACCTAAAAGTGGCTTCCGTATTCTCACGCAAAGCATATGAGTCGCAGCTGTGGTTTCCTCGCCTGAAACTCCGGGTTGAATAATCTTCGCCCCACCCGCCCAGCCACAGATAAAATGTGGTACAATGTTTCCGATCCCAATTTTGACATCTGCCTCTACAATTTCCTTATTAATCGAAATTGGGGTTCCATTTGATGTAACACCCAGCTCTACTAACTTACTATGATCCGCGAATTCGTGGTTTTCAACCTCAACTCGTTTCAGCACTTGTCTTCCAAACTTTTGTCTAAATTCAGAGTGAGTCATCGGGCGATGTGTGCCTAGAGCCACGATAACCTTGATGTTCTCATCCTCAACTCCAACTTCATTTAACATATCTAAAAGGGCTGGAACAATAAGTTGCGTAGGTGTAAGCCGAGTATTATCATCACTGATAATAACCACTTTATCACCTCGGGTAACCATATCCGCCAATTTCGGGGACCCAATTGGATTTTCGAGAGCTCGCATTACCTCCAACTTTTCATTTTGGACACATGGCAAGTCCTTAGGTTCTAAAACGCAAAGTAAATTTCTAGATGGCATTTCAACTGGAATCGTCTTATCTCCATAAGGAAGAGAAATTTTAACCTTGCCCGACACAGTTTCACCACGGTTAACCCTATGTAAACAACTTGCCATCGTACTAGGAAATGGTTTACATTAAATTTCGATCGGAACACCCTTCTTCGGAATGCGTACCTCAATATTTGTTCCGGTCAAGATCTCCCTAAACATGTCTGGGTACTCCGTGTGAATGGGGATAACTATTTCCGGGTTAATTTCGTTGACAACTCTCAGCAACTCTAAGGGGTGAATGTGCCCGGAAGCATGAATGTGATATAGCATAATTCCAAATAACGCGAGCTGATGCTTCCACCGTTCGAAGTCGAATTCTGTTTCTTCAGTAAAAGGTTCGCTGGTACTTAAGATGCAAATTGTTCCCGGTGGCGGTTTCAAGTCAATAATATCGATTTCTCCAGTGTCTATTATGAGATATTTGCGCGTTCCAGTCTTTGTTTCCTTCACGACTTGGGTTGTTTCAATCATGAAGTCTCCATAAGCATCCTCGAGCTTTCGGAAAACTTTACTTCTCCAAGCAGGATGCCTTCTCCGCACGAATATACCTAACGAGTAGCCGCGTTTATAGTCACTTAAATGGTCGCCGAGGAGTGGTAGCGGAGCACCAGCGATATTAAACTGCGGTTCTATTCTACCAAGCTCATGCAAATAGTTTGCAAGCCTTAAGGTAACTAATGGCACAAATCCGTGATCCTTAGCAACCTCGCAAAACGTCCTAACTCGGTCAATATCCGCTTGCAAAACCTCGACTAAAACCAGCCGATTCCTTAACTGTAAGCTTTTTTTAGTAATATCGCTCGCGCACTTTTTGACATCGTCCTCAGAGAAGACCTTCGCCTCTCCCAGGTTGGTCCCTTCGCAAATCAAAGCCTTAATCGGTGTGAATTCTTTAACCACTTCAACAAACTTCTCGGTGAGCATTCTCGCTTTTCCATGAGTTCGAAAATCGCCTGTGTAAACTATCGGTCCTGCCGATGTGTCGGCAATGTAGCCATCGGCGCCAGGTACACTGTGATCCACTGGGTGCGCATAAATATCCAAGTCCGTGTTTGTTCTAGAAATCTTAAACGCTCTCCCATATCGGCTTACAGAGAAATCATTGTACACATGCCTAGGCGTAAGCTCCTCCCGCGTTCTTGCATTCAAGCATTCCTCTGTTAGGTACAATTTTGTCTCTAACGAATCCTTGCCAACTACATCATGAAATCCTTGGAAAAATGCTCGAGCAACCCGGCTTAAGGTAATCTTTATGTCTCCTCGAAGTAATGGGACGAAACCAACATGGTCAGAGTGGCTGTGGGAAACGAAAACATCGGTTATCGGGCTCTTAGTTTTGGGTTCGATAATCTTGTATTTGGTTTCAGTTCTATGCTTAGCTGCAATTTGCTTTCCTCTAGCCCCATAAGGGACCAGTATTTCTTCCAACTGCAACCTCGCGTAACAATCGATTTCATTTCCAGCTGGCGTTCTGATCGCAGGCAAAATCTCGGTCTTAATTAACTCGACTTCCACAGATCTCGACGGCTTGTCGGGCCAACTATAAAACTTGGCTTGCTGCCGAAAACTTCTCCCTAAGTCAAATAGTATATGCGAGTCGGACTTCGCGTCATGAATATAGACGATGTTGCCACCTACTTCTCCCACTCCGCCATAAAGTATGACTGAAACTTGCGCGAACTTCAAAGCGCTTTCCCCACTTAACTAAAATTACACCTCAGTTTCAAGAGGGCAATTGATCTTGTTTCGTAGAGGTTTCCATAGCTTGGCTTTGTGTTTCTCCCAATATGAGGTTAAGCAAAGCCTTAGGATCAATTTCAGCTCTAGCTCTCCAATCCAAGTATAACATTTCATTCTCATCCTGGCTGAGATATCCTCTTCGCACATACCTATCTAGGTTAAATTCAATCTTCCACTGCGGGAATTTTTCTTTGAGAATTTGTACTATCTCCTTCCGTGGCGCCTTACCCTGTTTCGATATAATGTAAGCAACCGTAACAGCCAAGGCCGCAACATCGTCTACTCTCCAACCTGACATGGTTGCCTCAACCGCAGTTAATGGAATTTTCAGAGTTACAAAGAAACGTGCTTTATCTAATTGTTCTTCGGAAGGCGTTTTTGGAGTTTCGAGTTCTTCGTATACAGTTTTAACCTGCAAGCCTAACTTTTCCAGTTCGGTATTTAGAAGCTCGATAACACTCAGATACTCTCTTCCCAACGCCCTCTTTAATTCCCAGCCTTTAACCCCTGGGATTCGGTGTCTCTGAAATAAAAGCATCTGGGCTGCTCTCTTCACTTTTCTCGTGGTGGAAGCAACTTCTTCACTCAACTTTCCTCGCCTTCCTCATCTCTTTCCATGACTGATAATCTACCGAAATTGGTATGGAGATTGCTTGTTTCCCTGCTAATGCCTTCGGCTTAGGGTTTGGAATTAGAAAGATCTCCTCTTCAAGGGGTTTAATTTCTAAGGTAGCGTAACCATACGTTATCAGAAAACTCGTTAGATAGGCACGTAGGACGGTATCTTCATACGTATCAGCATAGATGAACTTCCAATATGGTATCTTAACCGCGGTTCCGGTTTGCCTCACAAGCTCTTGCCAGAACTGTTGCAAAGCCTCATTAAATGCTTCTTCTGAAAGGAGCCTTAAGCGGGTAAGGTCGTTTATTGAGGCGTACCCCGGCTTGCTTGGAGTTGGACTAGGAAATTTTTTCCACCTCTCCTCAAGGGGAAGTAGTTGATTCCAGTAGTTCACCGCCTCTTTTATTCTCCCAAACGAAAGTTGTTGCAACTCTACGATAGGATGCCAAGACTGCAGGAAAATTTCAACGAGCCTTTTGGCATCCATAGTTTTGAGCTTTAGCTCTATTAGAAGGGGATTAATAAACTGAGGCGAGGAACGATACTTAAGCCAGTCTCCTTGCAGTTTAATAACCGTTGAAAGCTTATTGAGGGCTTCAGCATCCAAACAGAGGTCAGGAATCAACTCCCAACCGGGCAGGTACTTCTTAATTATCTGCAGAGCATCTATGACATCTACCTCGAATGGGTCAACTCCCTTCCTTTCCACAGTTAGACATAGATCAATTAACCTAAGTAGATGTTCCCTTTGGTTTTTCCAAGTTTTACTTCGCAGTTTTAGTCACCACTTTGGTTTCAGATCTTCCTTGCACATTTTGCACTGTAATCACATGGACCTCCTTTTCAACCGATGTAATTTGACTCGGAGTTATTGCTATATGCTGTACTTCATCATCGTCTTGGACTGCTGATATGAGCAGTTGAGAGATCACTTCCCGATTTCGGGGGTCCATGTGGACGTCGAATTCGTCTATTGCTCTGAGGGGAGATTTTACGTGCTGTTGCAAGGCTAAGAGAAAAGCCATGGTGGCAGCGCTTCTCTCTCCTCCACTTTGTGTATAAGCATCTAGGATTGTTGGTGAAGCTCCCTTAAAGCCGACGAGTAGTTCTAAGCCTGCTGTTTCAATGTCTTGGGCATCAACTAACCTCACCCTACCGGTCGCCTCTATTTTCGAAAGAATCGTTTGATAAACTGGATTTGCTTCATCCAACAAATCTTGGAGAACGGTTTTCCAAGTCCGTTTTCTATCTTCTATTTCTTCAAGGGCTCTTTTTCTATTCTCGGCAACTACAGCAGCTTTCTCTTTCAGTTCATTGTACATATTCGAATAATTTGCATACATCTTCTCTGTGTCTTCAGAGACTTCACCTAATGACATCAGATGCGCATTAGTAATCTTGATTTCCTCAGAAACTTCAAGTGGATTGCGCTCGGTTACTACTCGTGGTCCAACTTTTTCTGCTGTTGGAATAATCAACCTAAGTTCTTTTTCAGCCTCATTAAGTACGCCCTTAAGTTCAGCTATTTCGTCTTCGAATTTTTCTTTTTGGAATACGAGAAGTGCTTCTTTAATTCGCTCCTTCAAATACTTCTCAAAAGTTAAATTGGTTTCCCCCTCGGTTTTGCCTAGTTTAGATTGGATGTCTCGGATTTTTTCTTCTGTTTCGGCTTTTTTTGCGTCAGAAAGTTTAAGTTGGAAATTCGCTTCCTTAAGGTAACTTTGTAATTTTGGATCCATTTTTTTCAAAACTTTCTCGTAGCTTCCAATATCGCTAAGAACTTTAGTCAAAATGCTAATCGTTACTTCTGCTTCGGTTTTTGTTTTTTCTACTTCAAGAAGAGAGTAGAACAATTTTTTTTGATTAAATTGTAGATTATTTAGCTTCTCTTGAAACGTCTCTACCTTGTCGCTGGTTTCTTCTAACTCCTTCCCTATCCTAACCCGTTCATTGGTTTTTCTTTGAATCTTTGCTTTCCAAGTCTCTACAACTTTTTCTTGTTTAATGACTTGCGCCCAAGCAAGTTCTTTTTCGAGGAAAGCTTTCTTTTGGAGTAGTTCTTTCTTACGTAGGTATCGAGTGTACTCTTCCTTCCAATAGTTAAGGGTCTGCTCTGCGTTTTCTAGAAAATGTGAAATGGATGCCTCTTCGCTTAAAAGGTGTGTTAATTTTTCTTTGGCTTCCAGAATTTTTTGTCTATACAGCCCGAAACCTACGGCGTCCTCTAGCATTTTCAACTTTTGCTGGGGACTCGTTATGCTAAACTCTTCAACCATGTTTTGATGCATAATTATCAACATATTATCCGAGTTTATGCCAAACTCTGACAGAAGCCTCATAACATCATCTTTAGTTATGGAATGATTTTCAGCCTCATACCAATAGGTGCCATCTTTTTTCAGGTAGCGGGAAAGTTGAAAAATGTCAGTATTGTATTTGGGAAAAGGTCGTTTTCCCCCTTTAGGGGAATTATCAAACAGTAAAGTCACTCTAGCTATATCCTTTCCCCATCGGATTAGATCACTTAGCTTTCTCGACCTTTCAGTATAAGCTTGACCTAATGCAACCGAGATCGCTAGAAGAATAGATGATTTTCCAGCGCCATTAGGCCCGCATACAAGGTTTAGACCAGGCTTAAGGGGAATTCTAGCATACTCATATGACATGAAATTTTCAAGGATGACCTCCTTGATTAACAAAGTCACTAGCCTTCGTCAAGCCACGACAAGTGTAAAATCCCATTTTTAAAGCCTATGTAACTATGAAGTCATACATTAAATGGTGAAGTCAAAATGGTTTTAGCGGGGAAAATCTTCAAGCTACGGGAACCAACCGACCTAGAGACTATCGCAACTAAACTGAAAAACTATCGGAAAGAGGAATCCTTCGATCAGAAGCCCTACCACTTTAAGCTCACAACCGAAATTCGAGATTTAATTATCAAAACTAATACTTTGCAAGGAGTTTTCTCTCAAGATAAGTTAATTCACGTGTTTCATCATGGGGAGGAAATTCCAACACCTCGGACGTTTGAAGCGCCATTTGCGTTCACAAAGCACAAAAATCGAGTGCTTTTAACTGTTCTAGAAAAAAAGTTGCGGGCAAACAACGTCGCCAACCAACTTAGCGTGATCATATTTATTACCGTAGGCTACATTGTGGAAGCGAAGATTCCGCCTGAGGCGTTGAAAAACTTTCATGAGCAAAATCCTGAGGGCACTAAAATTATCTTCTTTGACGAAGTCGATATACCAAATATTAACAAGCTTTCCCTCTATGGTTCCAGTTTAGCGGATACAACATTGTACAACGATTACCTTACTCATGGAAAAATCTGGTACACCGTGATAACTTCGAGAAAATCTGGAAACATTGTGGGAATCACTAGAAACGGAGTTGTAACAATTTTCAGCAAAGTAAGCGAATCCGACTACTTAACCTATGTGTCCAACGAAATTTTTCCTCTTGTTTCGTGAAATACGGAATTTATATATAGTTATATAGCACTCGGTAACCAATCAAGGCAAAATTTGATAGGCTACCCTATTAAGGGTAAGAAGGGGGGAGGTGGGTAGATGCCGCAGCGATATCGTTGTGATAGTTGTTTAAACGCTTTTACTCATTGGTTTGGAAAGTTAAAATGCCCTAAATGCAAGAGTGAGAAAGTGCATAAAACAGTTGGAGTATAATTTCCAAGTAAATCCAACCACGGTGCCAAATATCTTATTCGATTTACCCTTTGTATTTTCTTGCAAACCTCTCTGCCATCGATTTGGTTACGTACATTCTTGTCGCGCTCTATGATTTTCTACGTCTTTTTCTCAAACCATAAGCCCAACTCCCAAACGTTTATGTCGAATCTACAACTTACATCTAAACTCGAGGCTAAAATATGTCTGAAGATGAAAGTTGGCGGAGAAGAAACCGAAGACGCTACCCATTTGATATATTCGGTGAATTTGAACGAATGATGAATGAAATGATGCAGAATACCTTCCAGAATCTACCTAAAGAGTTCAGACAGTTTAGACCATATATTTACGGGTACTCCTTCTCCCTCGGACCTGATGGTAAACCAGTCATTAGAGAATTCGGCAACGTGAAACCGACTAAAGTAGGACCTGAAATCAAAGAAAAACGCGAGCCCTTGGTTGATGTTATGGACGAGAAAGATGAGTTGGTGATCTTTGCTGAGGTTCCCGGGGTAGAAAAAGAAGATATTAACCTTAATTTGACCGAGGAAACCCTCATCATTAACGTTGACACTGAGAAACGAAAGTATTACAAAGAAGTTGAATTGCCCACCGCAGTGGACCCGAAATCTACAAAAGCCTCATATAAAAACGGCGTGCTCGAGGTTCACCTCAAGAAAGTCGGCAAAGAAAAGGAAAAAGGAAAGCGAATACCAATCGAATAAGCTTTAAAGAGAAATCAAAATCGCACCTAATGTAATTAACATAGAACCTGCCAAAATCTTCAATGTAACCTTCTCTTTCAAAAACGTTGCCGCAATCACGGTTGAAAATAATGGTGTAGTCGCAGATAATGGAACTACGACGATAGCCGCAGCTACTTTTAAACCATAATACACTAAAGTTCCGCCAACGCCGAGAGCCAGTACTCCAGCTAAACCAAGTAGAACGTAAGTCCTACGGCTAACTCGTTTGCGTGGGGTAATAGTGTAAGTTAACAATGCGATAACGGGGATGAGTATCAGTAGACGTGCTGCACAAGCCATGAAAACGTCGACAACATTTAACGCGAGCTTAAAAAAGTAGAATCCAGTAGCCCAAACGGCCGCGGCAAACAGTCCAAAGGCAACCCCGATTTTTAAATCATCCCTCGGGGTTGAATTATTTCCCTCATTAGGCGTGCTGACAAGCCAAGTCCCGACTACTATTGCAATCGTTCCTACAACTACTGCCAAAACAAGTTGCTCATGTAAAAGAACTACCGAAATCGGAATCATGAACAATGGGTAAGTACTTGTAAGGGGCACCGCCCTAGAAACTCCTATCCTACGTAAGCTAACAAAATATGCACAATCTCCCACTCCAAGTCCAAGCAAAACACCTACTCCAATATATACTAAAACGTGTGGTTCCATAGCAAACGGATTAGACCTCCAACCATTCAACGCCCAAAACAAAAGCAGCGTAAAAACCGCTGCTGGAACAGAGCGAATAAGGTTAACTTGGATGGGATCCAAATCCGTTATACCCATCTTATAAAGCACAGCCGAAATCGCCCAACATACAGCAGCGCCTAGCGCAGCCAACTCACCTAACATAAACCCATTCCCATTACTTAGATTTCGAAGTTATCCTCTGCTCAATGCCAATTCAAACTTGAAAACCTTTTCCTAAATGCTGGCGCAAAGTTAATCGTTAAAGCCCTTAAAGGACGCTAAAAAGTCAGTAATCTAACGTTAGTTTTAGAACTATTGCGTTTGATCCCCGAGGTTACACGCTATCCTTCTTCTCTATCCCCAGCTTTACGCGCAACAATTCTTTCAAATCGTCACGGCGTAACAGCCTATTCGAGAAAACTAAATCGCATTCGCTACAATACCAAATACTTAGACTAGGCTCACTATAGCACAGCATTTTTTCTCCACACTTGGGGCAGTTTTTATCATCAGGCATGATCAACCACGACTTTCTCGTTGACAGTTTTTGTGAGAAAATAATCGGCTTCTCTTATACTTTATTCTATACATTGCAATTTCAATAAGTAAAGGAGATCGAACATGATAAGCTTCATCGAAAGGATTTCCATACAGTCCAAAAATGAAACCGAAACAATTGACATCACCAACAATGTGCAAGGGATTGTAAGCAGATCGAAGGTGAAACACGGGTACGCCAACATTTACACAGGGCATACCACAGCTGCGATCATCATAAACGAGCACGAAGATGGACTTATCCAAGATCTTATTAACCTATTAGAAGTACTTGTGCCCAAAAATGGAAGTTATCTCCATAACCGAGTTGACGTGAACGCTCACTCCCATCTCCGTGCTATTCTAATAGGCACAAACAAGACAATTCCAGTGGTCGACGGGTTTCCAACTCTCGGAAAATGGCAAAGGGTAATGTTCATCGAATTCGATGGTCCCAGAAGTAGACACGCGATAGTTCAAGTTGTAGGGGAATAAAAATGCTGCCTGGCATCGACTTGAAAGCCTATCAACGTTTCATTACACCTAGCTCTAAACCATTTAACCCCGTCGAATTAGCCAAAGAAACGGAAAGAATCGTCTGTAAAGGTAACCAAAGGAAATATACAGACTTTTACGCGACCGGCGTTTACGGTGGCATAGCCACGGGTTATACAGTTGGCTGCTGTCTTCGCTGTGTTTTCTGTTGGGTTGATTGGAGTAGGGATTTTCCTGAAAAATTTGGCAACTTCTACTCTTCAGAGGAGGCTTTCAAAAGACTAAGCGCAGCCGCCTACAAACATCAAGTTCAAAAGTTGAGAATTTCAGGGGCAGAACCTACCCTAGGAAAAGATCATCTATTAGGTCTACTCGAGTATGTAGAAAAATCTGAGTTCAAGCTTTTCATCCTTGAAACCAATGGAATCCTTTTCGGCGTCGACAAAGATTATGTTCAAAAGATCACTAGATTTACTAAGCCTCACGTCCGGGTTTCAATAAAAGCGGGGACCCCAGAAGCGTTTACAAAGAAAACAGGTGCAACCCCGGAGAGTTTTGAGCTTCCCTTTAAAGCCATTGAATATCTCTTAAACTTTGGAGCAAGCTTTCACGTCGCAGCGATGAGCGCGGATCCGAGGATCATGCCTCCCGAAGAAAGACTAAGCCTGATGAAAAAACTTGCGGAAACAGATCCAAATCTTGTGTTCAACCTAGAAGAAGAAGTCATAGACCCATACCAGACCACGCTTGCCAGATTAAAGTATGCTGGCTTGAAGTTGGATTGGCCTTTAAAAGAGATTTACAAGCCAATTCGCTCTTCAAACAAAGGCTTAACCTAAATCAACATAATCCGAATTAATTCAAAACGTTTAACATCCCTACATCTGCGTGTCAAAAGAGGATTACGTTATGGCTTTGCTGAAAATAAAGTACAAGTGGGTGGTACTGACACTACTTTGGATCTCATTCTTTAGTGTTCACTTTCATAGGGTCGCTTACTCACCCCTAATCCCAACCATAATGCAAGAGCTAGACATTTCCTACGCCCCTGCTGGACTACTTATGTCCGCGTACTTCTTGGCTTATGCCATTGCACAGATTCCCACGGGTGTCCTTGTGGATAGATTCGGCGCACGGAAGAGCGTTTCATTGTTTATGATAATTTTCGCTGGAGGTGCTATCTTATTCACCAGGATTACTAACTTTGAAATGGGAGTTATCTCCCGCTTCCTCATTGGGTTTGGATCAGGAGTTATCTGGGTAACCGGGATCAAAATCATATCCTACTGGTTTAAACGATCAGAGAGAGGGTTTACGACCGGAGTTTTCAGTACCTCAGCCAACTTCGGCGCAACTGCAGCTTTACTCGGTATACCGCTTGTAGTTATTGTTCATGGCTGGAGACAAGGATATATTCTAACAACAATTCCAGTAATCCTTCTAATAGGCTTAAACTGGCTTCTAATCCGAGACTATCCAACCGATATAGGTCTACCGCCACCAGAAGACTCTAAATCCATTGAACCCGAAGCCACGTATGAAATATCACAAAAAACTCTAGTTCACAACGTATTAAAAGACCCTCACGCGTGGCCCCTTTACCTAAGCATTTTCTTCTATCTTGGAGGCTGGTACGGAACGCTAACTTGGGTACCTACATACTGTGTTGAAGAACTTAAAATTCCGCTAACCACGGCTGGACTTATAGGATCACTAATAACCCTAGGAGCTGTAATCTCTCCAATTACCGGTATCCTTGCAGACAAAATCGGGAGAAAACCCGTCTACGTAGTCGGAATGGCAAGTTATGCTCTCTTCACATTCTTGTTCATTACATTCAGCTCATCCTATAACATCATACCTACCATCATCATCGCTATCCTAATGGGGATTGCCTTCTCTAGCTTCGCCTTTTCTTTCACAATGATCTCTGAGTTATTTCCTCCAACAGCCACCGCTACAGCCTCCGGCGTACTCAATACATGCGCATTTTTAGGAGCCCTCGTATATCCAACCATAATGGGTACTATCCTAGACCTAAGCAAATCTTACTACATCGCATTTCTAACCGTGGTAATTGGAGAAGTCGTTGGGATGGCTATCGCTCTCAAAACTAAAGAAACCAAGTGACCGAACCTAAGAATCCAAAACTGAAAGGTGTTCACATGGAAATAATCGGTATAATCTCAGATACCCATATACCATCAAGAACAAAAGAAGTCCCCACAAGAGTTTTCGAAATCTTCAACGACGTGAACCTAATCATTCACGCTGGTGACTTGGTTCACCTAAATGTGATCAAAGAGCTTGAGAAAATCGCCCCCGTAATGGCAGTTTACGGAAACATGGACCCCTACGAAGTAAGGAAGCACTTACCATGGATAAACTCAATTGCACTCAACGATTGGAAAATCGGAGTTTTCCACGATCCTGGCGCACTTTGGGGAATGAGTGGAATGAGAAAAATTGCCAGAGAGAACGATTTTGACGCCTTAATATTCGGGCACACTCATAAGTCATTCGTCAAGGAAGAACGCGGGTTTTTATTTATTAACCCTGGTAGCCCAACAAATCCATTACCACCATTGCTGGCAAAGCCGTCAGTTGGACTATTGAAAGTAACAAAAGAGAAAATCGAGCCGATAATAGTCAAGTTTTAGCCCTATAAATGTCAAAATTATTTAGTTTGCGCTTAATGCAAATTAAAGTCCAAAGAATTTAAGTATTTTAACAAGAGGCAGGTATTTTAGACTGTTCCTAAAAAAATAGGGAAGAAGGAGCAGATTGAGGTAACCTGCTTCTATTTCTTTCTTGCGGGCTTCTTTTTCTTTGACATTTTAACCGATAATAAAATTTATGACTAGTAATTTAAATTTTTCTTGAATTATTACATTTTTTATTGGTATTTTTGTGAATTAAGAATGTTTCGAAGCTATTTTTAAACAAAATCGAGTGGCGAAAGTCTCGAAATTTAGAATGGCTGAACGAAGAAACTGTCTAGGAGGCTAAAAATTGTATAATCACTGATAAAATTTAATTAAGAACCATACTTTAATTGGCAAATTGAGCGTTCTAGGAAACTTGTCAAAATGAGATTTGTAGTACAAGAACATCATGCCACACACCTCCACTGGGACTTTCGCTTAGAAATGGATGGAGTACTAAAATCATGGGCAATTCCTAAGGTTCCTCCGACCAAAATAGGCATCAAACGGTTAGCAGTCCCAGTTGAAGACCATCCGCTAGATTATATCAGCTTCGAAGGGGTAATACCCGAAGGCGAATACGGAGCTGGAACCGTCAAAATCTGGGACTCAGGCACCTATGAGCTTGAGTCGCGGACTCCAAGCAAAATAGTGTTTAGACTTCTCGGAAAGAAAATGCGAGGACGCTACGTGTTGATTCAAACCAAATGGGGCAAAGGCGTAAACTGGCTTTTGTTTCAAACAAAAGAATGAACACTTCAAATGTTTTTCAACGCTTCTTCATACGTAGCCCTAATGCTCTCAACAGCCGCCTTAAACTCACTTGTTTCCTCAGAATCCAGTGTTAACGGAACCTGCTCCACCTTATGCCTCCCGATAGCAAACGGCCAGTTTGCAAAAACCTCTCTATTCTCAAATACAAAGTTATGTGCAATCGGAAAAATTCTCATTTCATCCATCAAAATGGCTTTTGAGATATCTCTAAAACATGCAGCAGGACCAAACGAGGTTCCGCCAAGCTTCGCTATAATATTACCACCTATTGAGGAGACAGTCCTTTTAATCAAAGCTCGATCTAAATTAAGTCCCGGATGATCGCTGAGAAACTCACTGAATTTTACGCCATTTATCATGGTTGAAGACAACACTGGAACCATATTTTCACCATGCTCACCAATGACAAGCGTTGAAATCCTTTCTACAGGAACACGTGTAAATTCCGAGAGAACCACTTTTAAGCGAATTGAGTCGAGAAAGGTGCCTGTACCGATAACCAATTCTGCGCCACTAAGTTTTTTAAAAAGTATCGCTAAGGCGTCAACTGGATTTGTCACGACTACAAAGAAGGCTTCAGGATTATTTTTTACGATCTTTTCCGCAACGTCCTTCATGACTTTAGCATTTACGACCACAAGGTCTCTCCTACTCATTCCAAGTTTTCTTGGTGTCCCAGCTGCGACGATAATTAAATCGGAATTAGAAATCGGGCTTGGATCCTCATACGCGTTTATTTCCAATTTTTTTCCAAGCGAAGCGGCAACAACATTCAACTCCTGTCTTAAAGCATCCCCCAAGCCCGGAATAATGTCGACCAAATCCATTTCAGTCACATAAGGCTCCCTTAACAACGTATAGGCGTAAGTTCTACCAACTAATCCAACTCCAATCACTGAAACTCGCAACTTTCTCACCGGAACTGCTTAGCCATAAAACAACTTGGCATTTTTTTAAATTTTTCCTATCAGCCTATGCAATTAGTTGCACTTGTATAAAAAAGTCAGATACCTCAAGGCGACTTTTTTAACTGCTTTTTAAGGGACAAGATATACATGACTACGCCAACGTGAATCGACACCAAGCCTACAGCTGCAACTGCGCCTCCGGCGTATGCCATCGTGAGGTTATAAGAAACCTTGTAAGTTGTTTCAACCTCAGTCCAAGTCGAAGTTAACTTGAACTCAACATCTCTATCCATTGTCCGCTTGTTATCGAATATAAAGTAATACTTGTCCGTGGTGTTGGTCGTGAAAGAGAACGAGTATTTGATAATGTCTTCCTTGTAGATTATGTATTCGGGGACTCCATGACCACCATGCCAGTGCTCATCGTAGTTGTGCTTATCGAGAACGGCAAAGTAGGTCAATTCACGGTGTCCCTCGCTCACGAGGAAGTTTCCACTAATTGTGCGATTAGCTGGGATCGAATAAGATTGGGCCTCGTAGTCGTCACCTTCAACTGTGAACGTGTCGTCGTATAAGGTTTCAGACTTCTTAACAGGACTTGAGACTGCCGAGGTTGTCGGCAATAAGTAATGGTAGGCTAAACCAGCGCCCGCAATCAAAAGAACTACGCCAACAGCAAGCAAAATGCTTACTGGGCTAACTCGAAGTTGCGGCATTTTGGTTTTGATGGCGTTTTTCCTCCAGTGGTCCTCATGTTTTCCTTGACAAACTATATAGTGTTTTTCATCTCTGTTGGCTCATGCCCAGAGTGCGTATTATGGATTAGACGGGTATGTGGCTGATTGAGGGTAAAATCAAGTCTGGTTTCAGCTTGGTTTCTTTAGCTTTCTCTAGGCTGGTAGCCCCCGAAAGAACCAAAATCGTAAAAGCTCCCACAATTTTTCCAGACTGAACGTCAGTATCTAACCTATCTCCTACTATTACTGTTCGGCTTGCTCTTACTCCCAATCTTTCAAGAGCAATTTCAACTATGTGCTTCGAAGGTTTTCCAATCACAAGTGGTTTTACCCCTGTTGCGGTCGAAATGGCGCTGACTATGGCACCTGCACCGGGCATGTATCCTCCTTCAACTGGGACGTTCGGGTCAGTATTGGTAGCTACAAATTTGGCTCCAGCAAAAATGGCTTGGCAAGCTGCTTTCATCCTCGCATAAGTAAAACTGAAATCCAAACATGCAACTACAAACTCCGCTTCCCCCAACTTATTTACATCAATGATTCTGTGCCCAGCCCGCTGCAACTCTACGATCAGCCCCCTTTCACCTACCGGGAATATCGAAGCCTTCCCAAAGTTCTTAGCCAGATACAAAGCCGTTGCCGTGGCAGAGGTAAGAATCTCCTCAGGATTTGTGTCAATGCCCATACCGGTCAATTTATCTACATACTCTTCCGGCGTCTTGGTTGCGTTATTCGTCAGAAACAAAACCTTCTTTCCCAATTTCCTTAATTCTCCAATTTTCTCCGCTGCACCCGGGATCATCATGTTTCCTCTATAAATGCAACCGTCCAAGTCGAAGATGAAAGCCACATAATCCTTCAACATATTCTCTCCCTGCCATAGAAACCTCTAAGAAGCGATTTCACCCACGTAGCCATTGCCAATAAACTTGTCCAAATTAATTTATAATATGATATGCGGTGACCAACCAATGAGCTGGGAGAAAACGCTTGACCAATACGACATACTCATCGAACGAAAACTGAATGACTATTTCGCCAAAACCATCAAAGCAGCGGAAGCTTACCACCCATTCATAAAGAAAGTCTACACTGACGCTAGAAACTATGTACTTAGAAAAGGTAAACGCCTAGCCTCATGCAGTACCCTCCTCACGTATAAAGGCTACACTGACCAAATCGACGACCAAATCCTAAACGTCTGCGTCGGCATAGAATTGTATCGGCATTGCATCCTCGTCCACGACGACTTAATCGACCGAGACGACTTTAGAAGAGGAGGAAAGACTCTGCATCGCCTACTCGCCGAGGGTTACGATGAGAGACTCGGAGAAGGAACAGCGGTTTTCCTTGGCAATATAATCTACACGTTAGCGTTACAATCCATACTAGACTCTGGGTTTCCCGTAGGAAAATCAAGGGAAGTTATACGCTTACTTACAACTGGCTATTGCAACGTAAACGAAAGCCAGATACTCGACCTCTTATTCGAGTACAAAGAGCCTGACGTTGATGAATGGACGATCATGGCCTCTCGAAGGGCCGCTTCACTTTTCAAAATCACAATCTTAACAGGGGCAATCCTTGCCGAGGCACCGAAAAAAGACTTATCCCTCTTGGAGGCAGCTGCCGCACATATTGGCTACGCATTCGACATTCAAGACGATATCATCGACACCTTTGCCACGCAGCAACAATATGGAAGACCACCAGGCGGAGACATAGCTCAAGGCAAAAAACCGCTACACATAGTATACCTCACCAAGCTGACCAAGCGAACCAAACTAAACAAGTTGAGAAAGATAATCGGCAAAAAACACATCACATCAGAAGAGCTTGAGGCAATAAAAACGGCGCTCAAAGAAAGCGGAGCCCTAAAAGCTGCAAAAGAAAAATCTAGGAAGCACGCTGAAACCGCGAAGAAGTTGATTACTCAAACAGACTTAAGCAAAGAGACAAAGAGCTTCCTTGTCTCATTCATCACCTACATAGAAGAAAGCCTTGACTGGTACAAATGACAGCTGAACACTAAAATTATGGCGCGTTGTTTTTAACGCCATTTCCTTCTGCACAACCAACTATACACATCAGCCCGTAAATCCTTCAATACTGGAGGAAACCGCTCCTTCTTGGCTTTGCGTAGCCGCATTAAATCAACATCGGCGGTAACTAGCATTTCTTCATTTAACCTGCCATCCGAAAGCGCTCGTTCCTTTCCGGGGTACAAAACCGACGACTTACCGTAGAATTCAAATTCAGTCGAACCAGGCATTCTTCCAACTAAGCAGGATTGAACCACAAGCAACTGATTTTCTATAGTCCTAGCTTCACCACAAGTTCGAAGATCCCAAAATGCAACCTCTGACGGAGCTGCCATTGGAACAAAAATGATTTCGGCTCCTTTTAACACCAGTATCCGAGCTGCTTCAGGGAAAATTATATCATAGCATGTCAATATGCTCACCTTACAACGCTCAATTGGTAAAACCTGTAAACTATTACCAGCAGCATTAACTCCAATCGCCTTATCGACAGGATGTAAGTGAAGTTTTCGATGTTTAGCAATTCGCCCAGATGGTGCGAAAAAGAAGCTAGTGTTATAATACTTCCTCCCCTCCTTCTCCAACGTGCTTCCTGCAACAATGAATACTCCAAACTGCCTAGCCAACTTGGAAAATAACTCTAAATATTCCCGATGAAATTGCTCCGAAACTTGTCTAAATGCGGAGGCAACGCTAAACTTCGAACGCCATAAATCCGCCATTTCTAAGGTAACATACTCTGGAAAAACTACAATTTTTGCTCCTTGAACCTTAGCCTGTTCCATGAACTCCCTAACATGTAATTCAAAATCCTCGAACCCCCTCACCTGCCTAAGCCTAAATTGCACGCTTGAAATCTTCATTTAACCCATCACATCCTTCGTGAGTAAACTGAGTTACCTTTCCAGTAAATTTAGAACTCTTCCTAAACGCATATCAACTTGAATGCTACTTAATGTTTTATCAGGTGTCAATCTTGTGTAAGACCTGTGCAAAACACAACCCGAAGAAAAAGAAATAGGAAGGAGTAAAATCTTCCAAATTTTCTTTTCTACTGTTGTGTCTTAGGTTAGACCTAGAAACCTTCTGGGAATAAAAGACACACTTTCATCTCTGTCTTTTTGACTTTTCTTGTTTCGCTGGAGGTATGGCAATGTCCAATTGGCAGGTGGAAATCGCACCAATTAGTCGACACCAGATCAAGCTAATGTAATACAAGTTCTTCGTTTACGAAATATGCTAACAAACATATTTTTAAGATACGCCTATAAACGAAAATTTGAGGTTGTAGTTATGACTTGGGATGAATTTCCATGGTTTAGAAAACGTAGGCGTTCTCCGTTTTTCCGCGGTGGGTTCTACGAAGACTTTGATGAAATGATGAAGGACTTTGAAAGGATGGTAGAGGAAACCTTCAAGGAATTTTCTGGCGAAGTACCTAGAAACCTTATCCGCGAGCGGAAGCTCCCGGATGGAAGCGTCGTCAGAGAGATGGGGCCATTTGTTTACGGCTATTCCGTCACCGTCGGTCCCGATGGCAAACCTGTAGTTCGGGAATTCGGCAACGTAAAACCTACAACTAAGCCTTCGGAGCTAGGAGTAGTTAGGCCAACACTAGACATAAAGGAAACCCGTGAGCCTTTAGTGGATGTTCTCTCAGTTGATAACGAGGTAAAAGTTGTAGCCGAACTACCGGGAGTTGAAAAATCGGACATAAAGTTAACCGCAACCGAAACCACATTAACCATCTCTGTGGCTGTCAAAGACCGTAAGTTTCACAAAGAACTCGAATTGCCTGCTGAGGTTGATCCAAAAACCGCGAGATCCACTTATAAAAACGGGGTCCTCGAGGTAACCCTAACAAAAATCAAGAAGAAGCCCAAAGGTGAACCCATCAAGATAGAATAAGTCAACCCTTTCCTCTTTTTATTTGGATCTAAGATAATTCGAATTCACCCGCATCTTCCCGACTACCGCAAAGAAAAAATAACTGCAACTACTTGTTACTGCGTTATTCACCAAACCAGAATATACCATAAAAGCTCACGCCAAGCCGGAAGCAGAAAATGAAATACATACTTCTAGTCAACGACGGAATGGCTGATTATAGACTGCCAGAACTCAACAACAAAACTCCCATGCAAGTCGCTGACACACCCAACCTCAACAAAATCGCCCCCAAAAGCAAATTCGGGCGGCTAATAACAATTCCATCCGGCTCTGAGCCTGGCTCCGACGCAGCCAATCTCTCAATACTTGGCTATGACCCAAAAATATGTTTCACAGGCAGAGGACCTCTTGAGGCAGCAGCTCAAGGAATTAAGCTTGGTGACAACGACATAGCATTCAGATGCAACCTCATAACCGAGAAAAATGGAATACTCGCCGACTACTCCGCCGGCCACATATCCAGTTCTGAAGCAACGCAGTTAATTGACAAACTAAACGAGGAGCTTGGCACCAAAAACCGCAGATTTTATTCTGGCTTGAGCTACAGAAATTTACTCATTTTAAGAAATACTTGGTTCTCTGAAAAAATTCTCACTACGCCCCCACATAACATCAACGGGAAACCCCTATCCGAAAACCTCGTTAAACCCCTTGGGTCAGAAGGCGTAAAAACCGCCGCGTTCTTGAACAAAATGATTTTCAAATCCAAAGAAATCCTCGAAAACCATCCTATTAACCTCGAAAGACTAAAAAACAATGAAAACCCCGCAAACATGATTTGGCCTTGGAGCGGTGGACGAAAACCACAGATGCAGACCCTCAAAGAAAAATATCACATAACCTCAGCAGCAATCTCCGCCGTAGATCTGATAAAAGGAATAGGTTTCTACGCTGGAATGGATGTCATCGATGTACCCGGCGCAACCGGATTATATGACACAAACTACGAGGGGAAAGCCGACTACGCCCTTGAATCCCTAAAAACCCACGATTTCGTCTTCGTCCACGTTGAAGCCCCAGACGAGGCAGGACACGCTGGAAAAATCGACCTAAAAATCAAAACCATCGAAAACTTCGACCAGAGGCTACTGGGGAGAATTCTCAAAGCACTAGGAAACGACGACTTCCGCATGGCAATCCTCCCAGACCACCCAACCCCAATCAAAGTCAGAACTCACACCAGCGACCCTGTCCCATTCCTAATCTACAACCCCAATGAAAAAGGAGACGGCATCAAAAAATTCGACGAATTCTCCGTCGAAGCTGGCTCCTTAGGCACTGTCGCTGGCCCAGAATTCTTGAAGTTACTATTCTCAAAAAGGTAATGTCTCACAATTATTTTACTTCTTTTTTAATTAGTTGCTCAAGCTTTCTCTTGCTAAAAAGCAAGTACTCTCTATCCTTTACGAAGATCTCAAGTGTAATCGTTCCGTCATAACCAGCCTCAATCAACTCTCTTACAGTAGTTTCGTAATCTACCTTCCCTAAACCCAACGGAAGATGATCGTCTCTTTCACCCATATTATCACTGAGATGCACATGTACCATCTTGTCATGCAAATTTCTAATGAAATCGCGCGAAGAATCCGACTCACGAAAGCTCGTGTGAGCGGCATCGAACACGAACCTCAATCTATCTGATCTTATTCGAGTAAAGAGTCTCTCAAAATCTACGACCCGCGTGAACCCTCTGACAGGCAAGTTTTCAATCCCAAGGATTAGGTCAAGTTCCTCCGCCTTTCCCAGAAGTTTTTCAATTGATGCATATGACCTCTTCAACGCCTCATCCTTAGAAAGAACCGGCCAAACATAGCCTGCATGTAAAGTTAGAAACCTAATATCCAGCGTATGCGCCGTCTCCAATGTTTTAAACGTCTCTTCAAGGCTTGCTTTCCTCACCGTCTCGTATACATTACAGATATCCACAAACGCTTGTGTATGCGCGATTTTGACCAGATTATAACTTGACAAAGCATCCAAAACCTTGTCCTTTTCGGCTAACACAACTTCCGGAGTCGTCGGATACTCAAAAACTAATTCAAACCCCTGAAATCCCTGCTCACCGACAAATTCGATTTCCCGGGGCAAGTCTTTAAATGGATCATTCATTGCACAGATTTTCACGCCTAAACCATCCTATCAATATCGACTCAAATTCTTAGATGCCAGCACTCAAAGCCAAAATAATCCGCAAAACCACAAACGCCCACCCAAGAATCAAAACATACTTCAAAAACTTAGAAACTACATTCCAAGCCACGTAGACAACCGTCAAAATAATCAACACCCCGAGATTAAACCCGAAAATCCACGAAGACTCTCCTCCCAGAACTTTCCCAAAAAGAAATTCGGAAATCTTGCCAAATATCCAGCCAAGCAGGTAAAGAAAGTTCAATACATACTCAAAAAGGGAAACCAGTCGCCATTCCTCCAACTTGCGTAGTGATATGGTGAAGAGTTCGTTAAATAACTTAGCGATGCTTCTATCTACTCAAATTGACTCGGATCGCATTGGAAAGGCAAAAATTCCATTAGAAACATTAGTCCGAAACTGTTGGCTTAGACCATGCAAATATCTATAAGTAAAGAAGTTGCCGCACAATTTCCAAATCTAAAGGTCCTAGTTCACACAATCGACAACGTCAAGGTCGAAAAGTACAATGCTGAACTTGAAAATTTCAAAATACAAGTCTACCAGCGTGTCAGAGAAAACTACACGCTTGAAAGCCTAAAAGACGTACCCGCATTTAGGGCATACCGCGACTTCTTCTGGAAGATTGGAGTAGATCCCACGAAGACGAGGCCAGCAGCCGAAGCCCTTATCCGAAGGATCCTTGGGGAAAAGCCCATTCCTCAAATTAACACCCTCGTAGACGCCTACAACCTAGCCTCAATTGATACAGAGATAGCGTTGGCAGTATTTGACATGGCAAAACTTAGAGGAAATCTCGAGATGCGCTTTGCAACCAGCGGTGAGAGTTTTCTTGGAATAGGGATGGAGAAGCCTATGGCTCTGAATGGCGGGGAAGTTGTGGTATCCGACGAAGAACGCCTTATAGCCGTCTACCCTTACAGAGACGCGGATCATTCAAAAATAACTGAGAACTCTAAACATGCTCTACTCCTAGTTTGCGGCGTTCCGGGTTTAGATGAGCAAACTCTTGCGGTCGCTGGCAAAGTCGCATTGAACTATATTACAAAGTTCTGCGTTCCCACTTCTTAACTAGGAACTTAAAAGATCCGTTAAACCTTACCTCTAAACTGCATTTAGAAACTCTGTGATCGCCTTCTGCCCTTTTTCATGAGATAAACCTGAAACTTTAACACCAGCCCTTCTCACATCTAGTTCGGGCTCTTCTTTTAACAGCAGTTGAAACAACTCTCTTGCAGTCTTCTGGATAATCTCTAGTTGATTAGTGGCAGACTCAAGAGTTCTCGATCTACCGTGAATGCTCAAGTCTGCCATTACCGCCATTACGCCAACAGACTTGATGGTTAGATGGGCTTCGAGTATTTTTGCATATACATCTTCGGAAAGACGATCCAACTCAGGAAGGATGAGATTAAGATCACGTGTATTTTGTTTAAGTGTCGTCATCCTACTTATTTGCTCAGCTTCCTTCCCTTCCTGAACTGGTTCCTCATCTAGCCCATTCGCAGCATTGTGATAATACATTCCCAGATTCTTCCCGAAAATTTCACGTAGCTTCTCGACATCGTAGTTTGCCAGATCTCCAGCAGTAGAGATCCCCAATTCTTGCATCTTCTTCGCAGTCTTACTGCCCACCCCATAAAGTTTCCCAACGGGCAAGGGGAAAAGAAATCTCTTGACCTCCTCTGGCTTGACAACCGTTAGCCCATCAGGTTTTTGAAAACCAGAAGCCATTTTAGCCACAAGCTTGTTGGGTCCAACCCCAATTGAGCATGTCAGTCCTTCTTCAGCCAGAATTTTTCCCTTTATTTCTTGAGCAAATGTTCTCGCTTTTTCAAAATCGCCACCTATAGCCTGTGACACGTCTAAGAATGCCTCATCGATCCCAACTTGCTCGAATTTGTCAGCATACCCTCGAAGTACCGACATGACTCTCGCCGAAACTTTTTCATAGAGTTCATGGTTAACTGGAAGGAACACAGCCTCTCTGTTCTTCAGGATCCTTTTGGCAGTAACAATAGGTAAGCTCGATTTGACGCCAAAGTGCCTCGCCACATAGTTGGCTGTGCTCACAACTCCACTATCCCCACCCCGAGCAGAATAAACGCAAACAACAACTGGTTTACCCTTCAACGATGGGTTTTCTCTTTCTTCGCATTGCGCGAAGAAATAGTCAAGATCAACGTGCGTGATTATCCTGTTCGTTATCAATTCTCAGTCAAACCTAGGCGATAATTCCTTCAAAGTCGGAGTAACATCTCTTCTACTTGGAAGTTGGTATTGTGAAGTTAGAGGTTGTGAGCTATTTTCGCTCCCTTTGCGATTCCCTTTCCGAGTTCCGTCAAATAAACAAGCCCGCGAGTAGTTATTACGACCCTCTGCTTGCCAGCAAGTTCATCTATTAATTTTCTCTGTTCTCCAGAAAACCCAGAAATCGATACGGCTTTTTCAGAACTTTGGGCCCCCATATTATATAAGGTCACTAAAACCTCAATTCTCGGGGACAAAGGGGTTACATCCCGGACATAGTTAACGTACTCTTCTAATGGCTCCTTCTTAATCCAGAAGACCTCATATCTCCCAACCTTTTTGGACTTGATCACAGGGCTTTCCATCATTAGGCGAGAAAGTATTTTTGCAACGGTAAAGTGATGAGTGCCCAACACCCGAGAAAGCTCCGTAGGCGTATAGGGTTCCTCCTGAAGAAGTGAAAAAATCCTCTCCTTCAGATTTGTCTCCATTATCTAGCGTCTCCAGAGACTCTACATATGATAGATATTTATAAAGATATCTTTCAAAATATCTTTCATAGATACCTTTGCGTTTATATGACTGCTTCCAACAGTTTAATGGAGATTCCGCGATGAACAGCGAAGCTCCCCTCACCGAGAACGAAAAACGATGCCTAGCCCTACTCTTACGGAGACAAAAAGCAGAGCGGTCACCTTACGTACCGATTCAATTTCTAAAACGCATCCCCGACCATAAACGTGCACTAAAAGAGCTTTATCAAAAAGACTTGCTCTACTACTACAAAGAAGAGGCCGTAGGGCTAACTGAAGGTGGAAAATACTACGCGTTAATCCTCATACAAGAAGGGTACTAAGAGATCTTTGGCTAACGAACGGCTCTTTTAAAGCGCCTAGAGGCAGCAATTTTTTCTCCAATAAGTTTCTATGCCGCACTCTTCTTGTATTTCGACTAAGCGTAATTTATGCGCATTAGGAAGCATCCGAAATGCCATATGACCCCATACAAAGACACCAAGCAATAGAAAAAATCGTTGTAAGGGAGAGCCCAGAAGGTCAAGAGAAGAAGTATTACCGTTTTCGTGTTGATAGATGGTATGGTGGGATTATAACATCGGATTGCGTAGGATGCGGGTTGCTGTGTAAATTCTGTTGGGTATCAGATTTCATAATGAATCAACCAGCGAAAGTTGGAGAATTTTATAAGCCAAAAAATGTTGCTGAACGTTTAGTGTTTTTAGCGAAAAAAAGCGGTATTCGGCAGCTAAGAGTTAGTGGCGGAGAACCTACCATCGGCAAACCGCACCTACTTCAGTTACTCGATAATCTTCAGGACAAGGGATACCACTTCATTCTTGAAACCAATGGAATTCCCATCGCTTATGATCCAAATTACGCCCAAGAGTTAGCCAAGTACCCATTTCTCCACGTAAGAGTTTCATTAAAAGGTTGTAATGAAGAAGAATTCGCTGTACTAACCGACGCTAAACCAGAAGGGTTTACACTTCAATTGAAGGCGCTTGAAAACCTAGTCAAAGCCGGAGTTAGTTGTCATCCTTCCGTAATGTCTTCTTTCTTTCCAAGGGAAAGCCTTAATCGCCTAGCCCATAGGCTTTCAAAAATTAGCCCAGAATTAAGTGAAGGCATGGAAATAGAGGAGTTAATATTATATCCCAGAGTTATCCAAAGATTGCGGCATTTTGGTTTAGAATACTATGTCGCACATAAACCCAATAGAGTGCCACAAGAGCAGATTTGAATTAACCGCAAGCAGAGAAAAAAAGAGAAGGGGTAGTTATGGAAGCCGTCCGATTATCTTAGCGGCTTCAGCCTCCGTAAAGGCTTTTAGGGTCGTGCTGCGGACAGCGCCTAAACTTCCTGTAATTAGCATATGGGACATTATTGTCTCATCGTTAGGGGCCTCTACTATTGCCACCATGTCATACTGTCCAAAAGTGTAATAGAAGCCAAGCCATTTTCCGCCCGCTTTTTCAACAGCGGCTCTGGCAGCCGCGGCACGCTTGGGAGAGTCCTTGACATTCCTTATTCCTTGATCCGTCCAATTCAGAAGGACAATATAATGGGGCATCTTCGTTTCACGTGAATATACAACATAAGTACAGTATAATAAAACTAAGGTTTGCCGAACAAGAAATATTTGTGATACCTGGATCAGAGGGAGAATAAGAAAAACAGGGAATGAATCATAAGACCATAGCGTTCTTCAATTTCTGAAATTGGTAGCCGTTACATTATCCCGAAGATTTATTCAGATTCACGACGACTACCTTTAGGCTCAGCAGCTTCCATCCTTAGGACATCTTTCAGCTTTGTTTTGCGGCGTGAAGGGCTTTTATCTTCCGTGCGAATCGGAGTCCAAGTAACCGTAGTCGGTTGAAATTCGTATGGAACTTTACTCAAGTCTTTAATTTTTTCCGGAATTGCTTTCAGCGATAAATATTTCAGAAATCTGCGCATCCGTAGAAACGCCTGATGACTTGCAGTCTCAAATCGGGCTTTCTCATATGTGCCATCGTAAGAGAAGCCACGGGGCTTAAGGTACTCATTAAAGAAGTTAAGATCGCACAGAACTTCAAACGTATATTTATTCGGGGATACCTTTTCACTGATTTCCTTAAACTTCATGCGAGAAAGCCCCGATCATAGTTTGATAACGTGTTTTGTTTCGCGCTGTGCGCTAGGGATAGCCGACTTTACTGAGCACAAACTTATTTTTTAACTTTAAGTTATGTTAGACTAGTTAATTTCTGTCCTTGACATAACCTTTAAACAGCAGTTTTCCATATCCTTAGGAATTCAAAGAAAAGGTTACCTAGGAATGGAACAACTCATCCACAGCGGCATTCTAGTCCCCAAATACCTCTCAAAAGGCTTTCACATCCGCTTCAAGGGGCAAAGAATCGCCCTGACACCGGAACAAGAAGAGATGGCTCTCGCGTATGCCAAAAAGCTTAGCACAGACTACGTGGAAGACAGGGTTTTTGTAAAGAACTTCTTCCTAGACTTTCGCAAAGCACTGGGCATCAAAGAATCAGCAGCTCCCGAAGACTTCGACTTTTCAGAGATACAGAAGTACCTCGAAGAAGAAAAAGCAGCCAAATTAAAGCTTTCAAAAGAAGAGAGAAAACGCCTCGCTGAAGCACGTAAAACAACCCGGGAAGCGAATAGGCAAAAATACGGCTACGCCTTGGTGGACGGCGAAAAGGTTGAAATTGCAAACTACATAGCTGAGCCAGCTTGCATCTTCATGGGACGGGGTAGACATCCACTGCGTGGAAGGTGGAAACGAGGTGCTACAGAGGCTGATATAATCCTGAACTTATCGCCTGATGCTCCTCGACCAGCTGGAAATTGGAAGGAAATAGTCTGGGAACCCAACTACATGTGGACAGCCAAGTGGGACGACAAGCTGCGTGGCAAAGAGAAATATGTCTGGCTCTCAGATTCGTCCAGCGTCAAACAACGGCGAGACTTGGAAAAATTCGAATTGGCAAAAACGCTGGAAAACCAAATCGAAGCCGTCCGAACTCACATCATGTTCAACCTACAATCAGAAGATCCTACGAGACGCAAGATAGCTACTGTCTGCTATCTGATCGACACCTTAATGATGCGGGTAGGCGACGAAAAAGACAAAGATGAAACCGACACGGTAGGCGCAACTACCCTTCGTCCAAAACACGTAACCATCAAACCAGACGGGACTGTTGCCTTTAACTTCCTAGGCAAAGATTCCGTCAGATGGCAGAAAACCATAACCCCACCCAAGCCGGTCGTAGACAACCTCCGAGACTTCATCACCAGCACTAAATCATCCATATTCAACGGCGTCCGCTCAGAAAAAGTCACAGAATTCCTAGCTCAAATTGTCCCAGGACTGACAGCAAAAGTCTTCAGAACCTACCACGCCTCCAAAGCCGTCAGAGAATATCTCCAAAAAGACACAACTCGCGAAATCGACCCGTTATACATGAAGAAATACGCAGCCACCATGGCTAACCTCCAAGCAGCCATAGTCTGCAACCACAAGCGAAAACTTCCAAAAAATTGGCGAGAAAACCTAGCAAAGAAGAAGGAAAGACTGGGAAAGCTTAAGGCGCTGAAGACAAAGCGAAGCAGAGAAGCAGCTGAAGCCCTTAAAGTGAAAATCAACCTCATGAAGCAGACCCGAGACTACAACCTTGGAACCTCACTTAAGAGCTACGTAGACCCCCGCATATACAATGAATGGGGCAAAAAAGTAGACTTTGACCCCACTCTCTACTATCCGAAATCCCTACAACGCAAGTTCTCTTGGGCCTTCAGCCTTCCTGAATTTGGACGCTGACAAAGAATACGAATAGTATTAGTCTCCGAGTTACTCTATCTTATTCAGTCGGTGAATGGCCATGTCCAGTAAAACTCAACCTAGAGCACGCTTCTCAGCAAAACTTCCAAATGGAGACTTTCTGACAATTACGGTTTGGCCTGGGAAATCCGACCCAACCGCTGAAATCATTAACGTTCAGATCCGCCATCCGGGTGGTGAGGGGTGGGAAACCATCGGCAGATTGGCTATTTATAGAACTGCTGACGGAAAGTACTCGCAACTACCAGAACGTAAGCTAGCTTAATTTTTCTCTTTTTCCAGCTTACTTTTTGCTTACTGGAACAACTTGAGCAAGCTTTTCAACCTTCTCTCTCTGCCATTTGTAGCGATACCTTCCTCTAAGAAGCAAAGAAAACGTACAGTTTATCGAGAGTACTTTGCCATCGAAAGATCGAAATTCATCGAAAGAATATAAAAATCTAAACTTGGCTTACCCTATATTTTCGGAAAATCTCTACATCGACAAAAGAACACATTACGATTCAGCAGCATGCGCCAACTGAGACGCCAACTTCTTTCCATACTCCGTAAGCACATACACCCGCCCCTTCACCAACTCCGGAGTCATACACTCAACTAAACCCCGCTCCCGCAACTCCCTCAACGTCAAACTCACATGATTAATCCGCAAACCAGTATGACGGGCGATCTGCTTCGGAGTCCTCGGCTCCTCCATCAACGCCAGCAAAACCTTCCTCCGATAACCACTCGCCAACACGAACCCTAAAATCTCCCAGCCCAACCCTGAAAACCAGTTAACAGTTAGAATTCAAGACATTTTCATTTTAGTCACAAAATGAATACAATCAGCATACCACCTGAACCATCTACAATGTTACATAAGTGAAATAGAGAAGGCTTCGCTATCTAAAAAAGTAAAAATGAGCGTTAAATCAGTTAACGAGATCCCACAAGAATATCTGGAGGAATCCACTTGGCCAAGGTCGAGGAGTACTTAGGAATCAAAGTTCAAGAGCTTTTGCAAGGTAAAGTAAGAGGTTCAAAGGCATCTACAATGGCCAACAGATTGAGAACTCCCAAAGATAAGTTGCAACCAATTTTAGAAACAATGGTTGAGGATGGTAAGCTTCTGAAAAAAGGTGAATTTTATCGTCTTCCCATTGTAGAAAAAGAGATTCCAACCGAGTTTCCCGTAGCCCCATGTCATCGGCTTCTCATTAAATTCTGTGGGCTTAAGATTAGTGAAGATGCAACGAAGCAACTTCGCACTATACTGGAATCCGTAGGCAAAAATATTGCTATCGAAGCTGGTAAAATTGCAAAAACCGAGAGGAAAGCTACGGTCAGCGCAAGAGACGTCGCAGTTGCCGCCTCAAAAATGTTGAATTGGAGAAAAGAGTAAGACATCAAGTCTCACGTTTATTTCGTTTCATATCGCACCTGGATTCAGGGCCACTCGGATCATCGGTTTGGAGCCTAAAGCCTACTTCGAGCATTCTTTGTGGGCATATAAAGTAGGTCAGCAAATATGTCTATTCAGTTTTATGGTATGCTGGCAATTTATCAAATGTGCTTATCGATAGTGATTTTACATTTTTCTGATAACTGGGTTATCAAGTAAGATGCTTGCCAAAAGCCATAGTCATCTCGCTTCTCAAAACTTTCCACAATAGTATTTTTGGAAAACCATCCTTTGATTTCATCGAGAGTCCATCCATTTTTCTTTTTCAATGCAAAATCAATCATGTCAAGCATACTATCAGAATGAATATAAATTAACCAACAAAATTTGAAGAGCAAGCCGTTCCTATCCTGATTGATGAAGTAGAAGAGGACCATAAATGGAGTCCAAGTACATCATTGAAATGTTTCTTAAAAACCGAAAGGGTACGCTTCAGGCCTGGGACTATTATAACAAGGCAAAACACTTTTGGAGGGAGAAAAGAACTCAGGTGATTAGTGAGTTATGCCAATTCGTCTCCACTAGTTCTGATGAAAGCCTCACGGATATAACGAGAAGCTATGCGGACAGAATTGGCTTTACTGAACTGCAGTGCGATAGAAATGAGATCGGACGATTTCGTGAGGTTTTAAGTAAATATGGAGAAAAAGCAGTAATCGAGAACCTGATCGATTTTGGGACTCGTACGAAACTTGTATCTATGCTGATTGCCCCTGCGCTTGCTGAGGCAGAGGGTGTGGGCGTTGATGCTGAAAACACGAGTAAATGTGTGTATTCGATTGGGCTTTGCTATCCAATAAGTGCCGACATGAGTGACTGTATTCTTGATGATGATGTTCCTAAACATCCAATTATTCCATATGAAAGCTGGATAATTTCGTATAAAGTGGGTGCTGCAAACGTTTTTTACATTGGGCGAAAGCATGCGCAAACGTTGGACGAGAGAATTATGGAAAGGTTAGAAAAAGGGTTAGACGTGGTAAGCGAAGCCCAGAGATTAGATTTAGAGGCTAAGAAATCATCTTCTGTACCCTTATCCGTAGTAGAGAAAATTTATGATGGAAAAATTGGGGAAATTGAAGCGACAATTTTCTCATGTATAGACATTCTCGGGGGTTCTCGTTATCCGCAATTCGAGCGTGGAGCACTTAGTCTTGCAAACGAAGTCCAAATTGAAGATGATTATGAAGAATTGTTAGGTGAGGGAGGACACGAAAAACCTGGGATTCCAAATCCCTCTTTCTTTTTGAATTTCTGTAGAGATCGATGGAAAAAAGGCAAAGAAGATCTAGAGGGCATCATGCGAGAAGCTGCCATCGATTCGTACAGAAAAGGGGAGGAATACCATACTAGGGTAAAGGAAGAATCCGAAAAATTGGGACCAACATTCCGCACTAAACCGTTTTTTGACGTGACTATTTGGTATATGCACAAACTTTTAGTTGAATCTCATAATCGCTTCCTGAAAGGAAAGACGTATTCCATATTAAAACCACAGTTGGCTAACTTGATTACCTATTCTTAGGTTTTGGTTTTGTCCGCACTGTTTACGTAACGCATTTACCACTTCCGGATAATGTTAATAATGTTAAATTTGGTGAACATGCATGCCCAAAGCCAAATCTTCAGAGGAGGCGAGAGTTTCGCCGACGAGGTTTAAGAATCCTCAGATTATCGAGATGAAACCCCGAAAGATGGCTGTCGTAGTCACTAAGGGCGATCCAAATGTGGTTGCAGCTAAAGCGTTGCCGGCGCTTTATGGCTCTGTTTACAAGCTTAAGTTCCAACTGAAACGCCAGGGCGCTGACTTCAAGGTTGGGGCGCTCTGCGCGCGGTGGCCTAACGCCCACTTGGTTCCTAAGGGTCAGTGGACCGGTATCTGGGGGTTGCAAGTTCCAGACGATGTGACCGAACTACCGCAGAAGACGCCCGAAATCCAAGTTAAACTAGAAACTTGGACGTACGGAAAAGTCGCGCAGATCCTGCACCTCGGACTCTACTCGGAGGAAGGACCTAACGTCGCGAGGTTACACAAGTTCATTCAGGACGAGGGCTATCAGATAGCGGGTTCTCATGAAGAGGAATACCTTACACGTCCAACCGCTAAAGTTCCGAAAACGTTGATCCGCTACCCGATTAAGAAAGCTTAGCAGACGGCAGAATGCTCCACCAAAACCGTAGTGATGCAGCGACTCGCAAACTGTGTTTCCCAAAGCCGCTACTTGGTGAGTTTAAGTTTAGCCTGGATTTCAGTTAGTTCTGGTTGAACGTTATGTTGTTCCGCCCGTTTTTTTAGGTATTTCCAGTCAATTTCTTTTCTGCGCCGGATTAGGATGGTTTGTATTTGTTCAATGTCCCGTGGGCGGTGTGCTGTTAGTTTCATTATGATTAAATCTTCGGGGGAGACTAGCCACATTTCAGGCCAGCCTTCGGGTTTGATTCTTTTTCTCCGCTCTAGGCTTTCTCTGTCTAATATGAGCCCCTTCGGCTTTGTCCAGAGGTCAACTCGGACGGCATTTTTTTGGTCGATGGCATAGATGCAGGGGGTTTGTAAAACATCTGTCAATGTCCGGCAGTTATGGTCGAAGCCGAGTCGATCCAAAATTTCGATTAGCTCAGCAGCGGTTTCCGGCTTAATGGAAATTGCGAGGTCCAAATCGCGTGTGGAATAAGGTTCCCCGTAGTAACCGGACGCGATGCCGCCTATAACCGCATAACCAATTAGTGAATTTTCTAAAGCGTCGATTAATGTTTGAGCGGTATTTCTCAGTTGGCTTGTACTCAGGGTTTCCGTACCTCTTTTGCGTTTTTCAAGGCGTCTGCCAATGCTGAAACCTCTTCGAATGCCCTTTCCCATGGAACGTTAAGTTCTTCATCAAGCTCCACTTCGCATCGGAGGCGTTCCACGTGTTCTTCGGGAGTGGAGTGAATGGCTTCCAGAAAATTAACACGTTCTAAGGTAACTGGGTCATCTGCTTTTCCCAGGTAGGTCTTTTTGATGTTTCTATTTTTGGGGTTATAGCTACAGTAATAGTAGTATACGCCGTCTCTGCCTCGCTTTTCTCGTCTTATGAAGCCCACTCTTTGCTTCCTTCCCTAACGTATGTTCATTCTCGGCAGGGATATATGAACATTTTGTACATATAAATCCTTAACAACGTTTTCATGACTCCACACAAGTTAAACTTAATAATTACTGAACTTCCAGAATCGCGCGTTGGAGGGTGAAAAATGTTGGACAACTTGAACGTGTTTCTGGCGGCTCCTTTGTTTAATAAGTCTGAAAGGGATTTTAACAAGAGGCTGGCGTCAAGGTTGCGTCTGTCCGGTTTCGACGTGTGGATGGCGCAGGAAGCCCCATTCATAACGCATGGCTCACCTGAGGAAAAGAAGAGGATTTTTAAATCCGACCTTGAAGCTCTGAGAAAAAGCGATGTCGTTGTGGCAATCCTTGATGGAAGGGATGTGGATAGCGGTTCAGCTTTTGAAATTGGATACGCGTATGCCTTTACCAAGCCAATTATCGGGTTGAAAACGGATTATCGTACGTTCTCGCGGATGGAAGAGGTTAACTTGATGCTTGAGGTGCCGCTGGTGAGGCTTTGCAGAAGCATAAAAGAGGTTATCGATGCTCTAGAATTAATTCAGAAGAAGGGTAGAAGTGCCAAACGACCCTCTTTGGGTTGAAGATTGTTTCCCTTACGCTCCTCTCATTGCTCTGTGAAGTATAGCCTCGTTTTTCCTGCAGTTTGGACTGGGAGGCGTTTAACATCGAGGACGAATGGGTAGTGTTTTGTAGCTTCTCCAACCGCGATGCATCGCCTTAACGGTAATGCTTTGGCAACCATGGTGACGGTTTCCGAATCGATTTTCGCTGCAGGAGATACATGGAATAAATCTTGTTGTTCAGTTAGGTGAAAGAGAAACAGATTATCCGCCTGGCGGATTACTAGGGGTCTAATTTCGGTTGGCGTATTCGTCATGTACAGTTGATAGGTGCCCAAGTGGCGCATACGGGTTACAGCCTCAGCCCAGTTGACTTCTCGGAGGTACAGATGGGCTTCTTCGGCGAAGATGAAGATGGGCTGGCTACCTTGCTCCAAAAGTTCTTGAAGTTTGGAGAGGATGGTTTGGACGACGATGTCGCAGGTAACTTTGTCTTTGGCTTTGAGGTTGACTATGAGGGCTCCGCCTGTTGAAAGTTTTTCTAATTCATCTTCAAGTTTTACAGCTGTTGCTAGATCGTCGGTAAATAGGTGAGTTCGGGCTAATCTTTCGAGGCGACGTGTAAGGGCGTCTCTGATGTGTGCATTCGAAACTTTGTCAGACTCCGTATATAGTTGGCTGAAGGTTAGTTGCCCGGTGCCAGCTAATCGTTCCCAGATGTTGCGGAGTTCGATTGCTGAAGCTTCTTTAACGCCGATGGTTTCCATAACATCGTAGAAAACTTCTGGCCCTACATATTCTAAGGTGAACCTGAGGTTTTCGCCGGGTTCCAGCCGAATTATCTTATTGAAATATGGGCTTTTGGTTTCGTCTTCGTTGTATTGCATGGCAGAATATTCGTCGTTGATGTCAAATATGATGCCTTTTGCCCCTTGGTCTATGAGGCCTAGAAGGATGGCTTTGGCAAGGTGGCTTTTGCCAGTGCCCTTTTTTCCAACAATTAGAGTGATGCCTTGGAAGTGGTAGGCGCTGGAAATTAATTGTCTTCTGGAATAGCTTGTATCGCCAAGCAGAATCGGATGCTTATAGAATTTCTTTCCAACACCAAGCTTTTCAAAAATCCAGTTATCGTCAACCATGGTTACCAGAGCTGAACGATCAGGAACCCAGCCTGTCCAATCTACGAGATTTTCTCCCTTCTCCTTAATATGAAGTTCTTTCCGAATTTTCGCTCGGGCAAACTTCATGTTCTTAACGTCCATGATGTACCTCTCAGTTGCGCTAGGGGCATGCTCGGTTACCTTTACGTGTGATAGGCTTTCGCGTCTAACGAGGTCTTCAAGGATGCCGGGGAGATCCACCAAATTTTCTTCAATAACTTGGACGACTACTCCTCTCCCCCTCGCCTTATCAAGGATCTGGATGTTTTCCCCGACTTCAACTTCCTCTTTTTCTCGGGGGTTGTATACGAGGATGATTTCGTCGCCAATTTTTTCGAATACTTGCATATTTTTACGCTCCGAAGGGTGCTAACAAATGTCGTCTAACATCAAATGTGCGGATAACTTCTAAATCATATTTGTCAATCGCGTATGTTTGTAAGGCAAGCACTTCGTTTGGGGTGAAATAGGCGTGGATGTGGGCTTGCCTTAATAGTTCGGGGTATCCGTTGTAGAAGGCGGAGCTTCCCATTAGTAATTCTAAGATGTGGCTACACGTGAGCTTTGATGCTGGAGAAACGTCTACTCTGAATGAGAAGCCATCAGGCGTGAATTTTGCAACATGTACTCTTCCAGTGAATCTCGCCATATCTCTAGTGCAGATTTTCGAGTGAATGTCGACGTAGCATGAGTTGGGAACGTTATCTAGCAGCCCTAGAAGTTGTTCTCCAGTCACCAATCTCAGCCAAGATTTCTTTGAAACGGCGACTACGCTATTCCCTTGGGAATGAGCTAAATCCAACGCTTCCCGAATAACCTTCTCCGGCGTGTCTACTGTCCTTCCAGTTAGGGATCCATCCCAGAGAACAATGCCATTCTCGATGCTGAGGGCAGCGGTTCGCTGTGCCAGGCGCTCAAGAAAGTTTCTAATTCGATCCATCACCTTGCTGAGAAGCGTAGGCGCTTCAATTAACTCTAGCCCAAAAACCTTCTTTCTGAAATAGTCGTAGATTGCCTGGCGGTTACCTTCGGTTATGTGAACCACGTACGGTCCGAAAACGTCGCATTTCATTTCTCCATTTACTTGGGCTATGATCGCAGCTCGAAAAGCAGAAAGTAGTCCTTCATCAGTTTCGCCGAGTCTAATGGACGAGGTATCTACCGCAATTAAGGGAACTATCCCAGGCACGACTTGAAGGGGTTTAGCCTCTGCTTTTGTTTCTAGCTTCTTCTCTAAAACAACGGTTTCATCAAGTTCAATTTCTTCTGCCTTATCAATTTCTTCGTCATTGATGTAGGTGAATTGGTCGAGTTTGACGGAGCGTGGTCTGAGTAGTTCGGCTTCTGGGAATTCTTTTTCAAAGATGTGGATGAGTTTCTCAAGTTCGTTATGGTACTTGTTTTTGCTTTGCATTGAAATTTCATCCCCAAAATGAGTTTAAGCGAAAACGCGCGAAGCTTAAAGAGCCTCAATGCGCGATTAACTTAATTCCTCTATTGTGTTTTTGTTTGTCGGATTTTATTTTCGAACTCACGTAATTTTTTAGGATAATTTTCATCGTTTCCAGTCCAAGCTTGAGGTCGAGCGTCTTTGATTTTCTTGATAGCGTCTTCGTAGGTCGCTCCCTTGTAAATTAGATAGGCAGCGGCGCATGTTGGTGATCTTCCGAGCCCTGCGAAGCAATGCAAATACACCATTTTTCCTTTCTTCACATATTGATCAATGATGTCCACGACTTTCTCCAATGCTTCAAGGTCTATGGGCTCATAGTTGTTCTCAAGTTTAAACGATTCATAGTCAAGATTTCTTGACTTAACTACAGCTTTTTCAATTGGGCTGGCGTCAAGGTCGATGATTACAGAGACGCCAAGCGATTTGAGTCGGATAAACTCAAAATTCCCAATAGGTTTTCGACCGATTACAAGTTTGCCTGGGATGATTTCACTATATTCTGCCATTAAGATGACCCGCTGACACGCAATCAACATCTATCGATTGATGAAGGTAGTTATAATTCTTGTTAACGTCAATAGCCAGAAAGTATGACTTGAGCGCTTACGAATCCTCATACATAGCTTTGGCTGAAGTTTCCTAAGGCTAGTAGTATTCCGCAGATGGTTTTTGCGTCTTTGATTTCTGATGTTTCAATCATCTTTAGGGCTTCTTTTAAGTCAACTTGTATGACTTGGATTTTTTCGTCGAATTCGGGTTTTTTCTTTACTTGAACCAGTTTTTTAGCTTTGTAGAGGTGAATCAGTTCGCTACTATATCCGGGAGCCAAATAGCAGCCAAGCATTTTCCTCATTTCACCTGGTTTGTAGCCTGTTTCTTCAATTAGCTCACGTCTGGCGCAATCTTTTGGTTTTTCGCCCTTCTTCAAGGTTCCAGCCGGAATTTCAAGTAAGATCTCGCCAGTTGGGTACCGATACTGGCGTATCATCAGTATCACATCAGGTTTCAAAAATGGGACTACCGCTACTGCTCCAGGATGCTCCACAACTTCCCGAATTGTAACTCTCCCATTTGGAAGCTTTACAGTATCAACCCGTAGGTTGATTACCTTGCCATCATAAACTCTTCTGGGACGTAGAGTTTTCTCAAAAAGGTCTACCGAAGACATCTCTTATCGCCCTTTGACTTTACTAGTTTCCAATAAAGAATTTTATTACCTAATCTACATTTAGTAATTCTAGTGCACAACTATGTCTCGGTACATCGTTGATGCGGAAACTGGTAGAATTTTTCGTAGGGACGAAACTGGTTTTCATGAGGCTAGACCGATCAAAGATGCGATGTCAGGGAAGTATTTTGACCCTGATACTGGTGAGGAGATTCCTAAGGAAATTATTGCGACTAGTCAGAGGATTATGGCTGAGGTTAAAAAGCAACCCTAAACGCAATTTTTGTTATGTTTTTCGAAATTCGATACTTTGGACGGCATGGGAAATCGTTAACTTAAGTCAGAAACATTTTTTTGGCTACTAGCTCCACGCCTTCGCCACCTAACGAAGTCTATCGCTTAAGGTTTCTAAAATTTCTTCCAATTGAAATTGCCTTATTGAAGTCATTTAGAAAAAATAGAGTTGATGCTTAAACTAGTAGAGCGGTTCCCGCGATCTAAGCTTAGCTAGAAATTCACTCTTAGCAAGAAATTTAGCAAAAATTGCTACTATCACAACGATTGCTATGATGACTAACACAACTAGCGTCGGAAGACTAAGGGTAGGTAGTGCGAATCCAGGAGTTGTTGGCGCGGATTCCCAAGTTACGGTAAAGACTTCTGTCTTGGCGTAGAATGTTGCTAAGCCTCTGTATTTAACATCAAACCAGATTTGGTATTGCCCGGGGTCAAGTGGCCCAATTGTGAATGTTACGTAACCGCTTTCCGTTGTAGCTCGAGTACTTTTTTTCTCTGATCCGTCGGGGTATTTGATGTGGCAAGTTATAGTTTCATCTTCAAGAGGGTTTTTTGTGCCGTCTGAATAGATTTTCGTTCCCTTAAGAGTGATCTCTAACTTTTGATTGTATGCTACTGAACTTGGAACGTCTGCGGTAGGCCGTAAGCTAATTCTGTCAAGATTTACTCCTGAAACAGAATGGGCATATAAGCATAGGTTGAGGGCTAACGTGAAAAGAATAACGAGTGCCACTGATCTCCTATTCAATTTTTTCCTTCTCCATAAGGTAATTCTAATCTCAATTAATTGAAGTTATTCTTTTACCTCAAGTCATGAAATAATATTTTTAAGCTTGATTATTTTATCGTTATGAATGGGTGAACATAACGTGTGGAGCATGTGGGAGAACATAACGAGTGAACCATGGTGGGTTTGGTGGTGGCTCTATATACGGCTCGCTGCCATGTTAGTCATAGCCGTGTTAGCTTTGAAATTTAAGAAAACGCCTGCAAAGTGGCAAGTTGAACGACGTTTCGACACTGGCTATTAGATTCGCCTCGCATATAGACACGAATCTAGGAAATTTGGCTAACTAACGAAAGTGAGATTTTGGACGCTAATCAGTTTCCAGTCCAAGCTCTTTTAGCTTAATATCTGTAGGGGATCCGGTGGCAAGATCCCATCCCCTTATGGCATAGTATCCATCCTTCATTTTTTCAAAGGAATTTTGTGAAAGCTTTTGCCCTTTATGGGGTCCAGTTGGCAGTGCTTCCTCGAAGAAGCGTTTGGGTAGAACATCGCCTTTCCGGCTGATTCCTTCGCGGGTGTGTAGAATACGCTCGACGTTGTAGATGCGTTCACCCACCTTAACGGCGTTTCCTCCTTTGTAATCAAAATCCGTGACCGCGGAAACCGCTTCCACTAACAGGTCAAATGGGATAGCCCTCATCGCGAAAATGCACATCCCCGAGGAATCAATAAAAGCTCTTACATTCTGTATTCTACTCACAAGCTCTGCTCGTCCCTCGGTTGAGTACAACTTGTATGAGCCAATCAACTCATCTGTAATCGTCCACGCGCGTAGGTGACAACCACCTCTTGAAGCCGTTGCATACGCCAGACCCATACCTGGAAGCGCCCTCGGGTCGTAGGCTGGAAGCTCAAGTCCTTTAACATGCATAGCGAAGTTTTCGGCTCCGTGTCCGATTTGCTCGGCGGCTGATCTTACTCCGTCTGCTAAAATTTTTCCTATGCCCTCTCCGTACGCCATCTGTTTAATTAACGGAAGAAGAACTTCATGTTGTCCGAATCTTAATTCCAAATCTGGGGATTGCAGGAGTCCCTTTTCATAGCATTCCATTGCAAATCCGATCGCGTTTCCAGCTGAAATCGTATCTAAGCCAAGGTCGTTGCAAAGTCGGTTAGCTGCAATTATCGCGTCAAAGCGATCGACTCCACATTGAGCCCCTAATGCCCAGATGGTTTCATATTGTGGACCTTGAACCGAAGTTGGTGCATATGGCCCTTCTTTAACCGCAGAAATTTTTTCGCATACAATTGGGCATCTTGGACATGCGCTGTCTCGGATCACATGGTCTCTAAATCGCATTTCATCAATTTTTGATGATTTATCGTAGGTGCCGGAGCATTGAAAATTGCAGGCTGGAAAGACCCCGAGGTGGTTTGTTGTCCCGACGAAAAATGTGGTTCCGTATTTTGGGTAGTTGTCTTTGGTCGGGGATTTCTCTCTGATCGCTTTAATCATTTCTCCAACAATTTCGCGGAGCTTATCCGGATTGTTAACCGTAACTTCTTTGGACCCGTGCACGGCGATGGCTTTTAGACGCTTTGAGCCGAAAACAGCGCCGACGCCACATCTTCCGCCTGCGCGTTTCCCAACTATGACCGATGCTATGGGCACTCGCCCTTCGCCAGCTGGTCCTATGACAGCTATTTCAGCATCTTGGACTCCTATTTCATCTTTAACGAGGGTTTGTGAGTCGGCGGTTGTTAACCCCCAGATGTGCCCTGCCTTCTTTAACTCTGCTTTTCCGTTGTTAATCCAAAGATACTTTGGCTCTGCGGCTACACCTTCAATAATAATTCCGTCGTATCCAGCTGCCTTCAAAGCTTGAGCGAAGAAGCCTGAGATCATTGTGAAACCGTAAATCTTGGTTAAGGGGGATTTCGTTGTTATAACAAACTTTGGCGTTGACGGGGTAATTGTTCCGGTTAGAGGACTTGTCATTATTATTAGCTTATTTTCAGGGGAAAGTGGATCTATGCCAGGCGCTGTCTCAGTTGATAACAGCTTTGCTGCCAAGCCTCTTCCACCTACAAATTGCTCTGCAAGTTTTGGCTTCAGGGCTTCAGCTTGGCTTTTCCCAAGGGTTAAATTTACGCGAAGAATCTTGCCAATGTAGCCGTTCATATGGATCACCTAAGAGGTATAAAATTTCTAAGCGAACTCGCGGAATTTGATTTGCTAGTTTTAATATTAGTAATTTTAGCTTCCCCCAAAAGAATATGCGTTTAGAGGTCGCCAAACTCTCATTTTTCAATTTAGTATTCGAGTAAAGTCTGCATATAGTTGAAGATGGGCGAAAATATTCCACTTCATCTAAATCTAACGAGTATTTTTTCTCGCATAAAAAATGGCATCAACAATCTCAACAATTTCAGTTAAGTAGATAAAAACCAATAGAAGCAAGAAGCTACTTACACGCAGGTGTCCACTAATCTATCTATCTGTGGAGGCTTTTCAAATAGAAAGCAAGGACCTAGATCGCCTTGAAAAATTTTTACAGGCGTTGGATAGGAGGCTTAAATCTGAATTAATCGGGGTTAAATTAGAAAAAATGGCTTGTTTTCAAGAATCGCTTCAACAGTTTGAAATGATGCTAATACGCTATCCATGCAAGGAACTTATGGAGCTTAAAATCGCAATCATTCACGCAATTGAAACGCCAACAAGCCAAAATGTTGAGAGAATTAAAGCGCTGACTTACCGAGTGGGAATGATGAAGAATGAAGAAATGAAAGCAGATCTCAGTAAGAAACTGATTGGTCTAGGCATGGCATTAATTGCTTTTCCTGAGCCAGTGATGTCAAACATTCTCGGGGCATCCTTGGTCACCGCAGGATTAGTACTGAAAAAGAAACATTCGAATGATGCGCGATCAACTCGTTTGTAACTTGTGACACTTAACACTTCTAAGCCTGAAGCCATAACCAGAAAACTAGTTACTCCATAAATATCCGAGATAAAAAAGGAGGAGGAGTTGTATTTTATTGGAATGTTATTTTGTCTGTTGTGGTTATTTTTGCTTGGTAAAGGAAGGACATTTGGTAGATTGCTAGTTCTTGACCGTAATCGTTAATCGCGGACATAGCATCAATGGGAACGACGACCTTATAGCCTCTAAGAGCAGCGCTACCAGCGGTGTGCATCACGCAGATGTTTGAAACGGTTCCAGCTACGACAACAGTGTCTACTCTTAATTTTTTCAGTAAATCTTCTAGTTCTGTTCTGAAGAAGCCGTCGTACTTTTGTTTCTTAATGAGATGATCTTTTTCTTTCGGTTTGAGTTCATCGATGATCTGGGATCCCCAAGTATCTTGAACGGTGTGTGGGGGCCAAATTTTGAATTCCGGGTCGTCGGGAATATGCCAGTCTTGAGTGTATATGACTGGTAATTTCGCGGTTCGTGCTTTAGTGAGAAGTTTTTGGAGGTGTGGGATGGATTTGTCGCACATAGGTCCAACATACAGTTTACCTTGTTTTTTGCAGAAGTCGTTTTGCATGTCTACGATTATGAGGGCTGTGGTTTTAGATGAGACTTTTACGGGTTTAGGCTCAGGCAGTTTGGGTTTTTCTGCCATTCTTGATGCTACTCCTTTAGAGTCATTCTAATGAATGATTTAACGCATAAGGCGATAATTAATTAATGTATTTTATGGTTTTTACTAACCGAACCATGCGATATTGTTCTTTGCGCTATCCAGTCATGAATTTTGTAATTCTCTTTTGATATAAGGCGTCTTTCAGCAGATTGCTACTTTCAACCCAATGCTTTAGTTTTATACTTAGGCGACCAGATATGTAGGCTAAGCTTTCTTCAAAGGTATTGAATTTTTTGAAATCTTGTTCCAGAGCATTTCTTACGTTTTCTCTCACTTGCCAGACGCCCACGGGCATAATGTAGCCGGGATGTGCCTCTCTAAGCACTAGGACTGAGGCTTGCCTTCTTTCTTTTTCCAAATATTCTGTCGCAGCAAGCCTAGCGGCGTAGTAGCAGCCGCCTATTTGAGCGTACGTTGTTCTCCCTCGATAGCCTTCTGAATCTCCGCAAATTGCTATATCTAAACCGTCTGGGTTCCAGGTAGTGCCGGGATACCATGCCTCGACGGCTTCATAACTCCACGGTGTTGGCATCATAAGCACAATATATCTATTATCCAAATAGTTTGACTCGTAAATTCTGTATTCGTTTATGATTGGATTTTCCTTAACCTTTTCATCTCTAATGGTCTTAGATAGGATGCTGTCAACAGCTGTAATGCTCCAGCGAGTTGGTACAAGCCTCCGTTGATCCCTAACTCCAAAGACACCTGCACTGAAAGCTCTTTGTATTCTGGAAACTGGGACTCGGCTCTTAAAAAGCTCAAGCACAGCGTCGGCTGCTTTGAGGTCGCTATCTTCATACGCTTTTTCAATCCGGTGATCAGTTTTGACACTTTTGATATTCATGTCCTTTAAGGGTGCGGAGGGTCCCATCGGTTGGACTTCGCCATCAAGGATGAAATTCTTTCCTGGTTTTTTCTCAAGTTCCACTTCAGTGTCTACCGGAAGTGCTGAGAGCGCTAGTTCTCTGCTTAGGTCCATAAGTTTGCCCGAAGATTCTGGTTTTTTCACATTAACCCGAAACTTGCCTCTGATCATTTTGAGTCTAAAGTCCACGATTTCATCTATTGGTCTCGCTATCCAGAGTTCAGGCATGTCAAAAAGGCTTGTATCTCCTAGGATTGGTGGAACCAGGGGTCCAGCGTAGACATAGGGGTAGCCGATGCGGCCTACAAAGACGCTTGGAGGAGATGAGCCTTCAAGCTCAGTGGTTTCTATGAGAGGTTTCGTCTTTAGGTAGGAGTATAGCTTAACTATGATGGGGCACCGAAGTTTTCCACAAAGCATCCTAGCACCCCTACAAGCTATGCAAAGACTGCCCTTAGGAACACGGATTTTCAAATCCGTTGGGCTGTAGTTAAGGTCGAGAGCGGTGCCTACGTCACTTATAATATGCTCAACCCATGGGACCTGCTTTTTGACCTTCTTCACGAACTTCTTACTTAGCCGAAGCTGCAAACAGCTTTCCTCAGCACTATTCATAGGCTAGACGCGAGTAAATAAATCACTTTATAGAAATAATCTTTTGATTAACAGCAATGAGGTCTAAGCACGCATGGCGTACGTCAGAGAAATAAAATGCAAATCAGTTCTCAGCAAAAGCCAAATCTATGGGGTTGACTACTCAGTAAACCCCTACCTCGGCTGCGAACATGGATGCTCCTATTGTTACGCTAGGTTCATGGTTAGATATACTGGTCACGGCATTGAATGGGGTAAATTTGTCAACGTAAAAACTAATTCTCCAAGAGTTTTAGAGTCAGAATTGCGCATGGCTAAGAAAGGTCTCGTTTTGGTGAGCAGCGTTACCGATCCCTATCAGCCTCTTGAAAAAAAGTATGAGTTGACACGGCAAATCCTAGGAATCTTGGCGAAACATGACTTCCCGGTATCAATTTTAACTAAGTCGCACCTAGTTGTGAGAGATGTCGATATAATCAAGAAGTTTTCTCAATGTGAGGTAGGGCTAACGATAGTCACTCTAGACGAAAGGGTTAGAGAAGCTTTCGAGCCTAGGGCTCCCCAGATTAAAAAAAGGTTAGAAGCTCTTTGGAGTTTTCATGAAAGTGGCATAGAGACCTATGCCTTCATAGGGCCTATGTTGCCTCATTTTACTGAGGAAACGCTTGAAGATCTTTTAGGTAGGCTTGCTGAAGTCGCGGTGGATCGGATTCTCGTGGATAGGCTTAACCTAAAAGCTGGAAACTGGCGCACGATACGTCAGACGCTTGCGAAGCGTTATTCCAAGCTCATTTGCGAGTTTGAAGGAACTTTGTTCACTCCGAATGAGTACTATGAAAAACTAAAACTGAGGGTCTTGGAACTTTGCAGGCAACAGAATTTAAAAGTCGATTTTTGCTACTAAACCCTAAAATTGTAATGGCTCCGTTGAAACGAGTTAGATTGGGAGTACAGCTTACGGTCTGAGGAGTTGCAAGGTTTGAGATTTTTTGGAAAGTTAGAACTAAAGCATCTTCTAGTAGCTTGGCTGGTTTTGGGAATCTGCTTCTCCGCGGGAGAACTATTTTCACCAACCATATTCCCTGTAACTTTTGTCATCGCTTTAATCACCGTTGGAGTTGGATTCATCGGACATGAACTCGCCCACAAATTTACCGCGCGCAAATTTGGCTGTTGGGCAGAATTTAGACTTTGGACGTGGGGCCTAATTTTAGCCCTGATTTTTGCGATAACTTCTCGTGGGCGCTTCATTTTTGCAGCGCCAGGGGCGGTTTACATAATTCCAGTTGTGAGGCCTATGGAGTTTGGATTTGGTCTCAGTCGGAAGGAGAATGGCTTAATTTCTCTGGCTGGAACTATGGCAAATATTGCTCTGGCTTTGGCTTTTTTCGCTTTAATAGGATTTGGAGGTTTTCTAAGTTTCATTGGTCGGCAAGGGTTTCAAGTAAATCTTTGGCTGGCAGCATTTAATATGCTTCCATTTGGACCGATGGATGGACAGAAAGTCTTCTCGTGGAACAAGGCGATTTGGATTGGGATCACTGTTCCTTTATGGGTAATTTTATTTTGGTCTCCGTTTTAGTTGAGGCTTTATTTTGCCGCTGAATCTTCAAGAATTGCTGATTAAGGCATTTATTCAAACTCTAGATTTTGGGAAAAGTTTGTTAACAAGCTTGCCCATTCGTCTGCCTTTCTCGCGAATCATCTCTTTGTCCCGTTCGTTAGGCGCCTCCCTTATGATGGCGCCATAATGTCTATCGGTTGAGTCTCCTTGAATTATCATCCCGTGTATCAGGAAGGCTTGCAAGATAGATAATACAGTTGTTTCACCACCGCATCCATAACCACCAGAAGACGTAAATGCTGCTCCTACTTTTCCTTCCATTTTTCCATGAAATTTGATCGATTCATCCAGCAACTTCTTAATCTCACCTGCCATCTGTCCATAATAAGTTGGAGACCCAATCGCAACTCCCTCGTACTCCAACAACTCGTCGACGTTGGTTTCCTTAACGTTTTTCAAGGATACTGTAATTCCCTCTTGCTTCAAGCCTTCAGTAAATGCCTCAGCCATCTTTTGGGTGTTTCCAGTTTTGGAATAATATAAGACTAAAACCTTGGGCATTCCATTTCCTCCATTCTATTTCAGAGGGATGTTTTATACTAATTACTTTGCGTTGGACAACTTTCATCTCTTTGAGAGAAAATTTATTACATCTTAATCGTAATGAGGCTTCCATGGCTCGAATTGTATTGGCTGAGCATTTAACGAAAAAATTTGGAAACTTGGTGGCAGTTGATAACATTGACTTTTACGTGAATCAAGGGGAGTGTTTTGGGTTTTTAGGGCCTAATGGCGCTGGTAAAACCACGACAATGAAGATGATCTACTGTGCATTACCGAAAACTTCGGGGAAGTTAGAAGTTGTGGGTTTGGATGTCGACAGCCACCCGAGAGAAATTAAGGAAACTATTGGCGTAGCTCCTCAGGAAAATAATCTTGATCCCGATTTTTCTGTCTATCAGAATCTTATCGTCTACTCGCGTTACTTCAATATTCCCAGAGAAGAGGCTGAGGAAAGGGTGAATAAGTTATTGGATTTCATCCAACTCCAGGACAAGCGTGATGTTGTTATTGAAAAATTGTCAAGTGGGATGAAGCGGAGATTGATTCTTGCCAGAGCGCTGCTAAATGAGCCTAAGATTTTGATTTTGGACGAACCGACGACTGGCTTAGATCCTCAGGCAAGGCATCTTATTTGGGAGAAATTAAGGCAATTGAAACGGGAAGGGGTTACAATTATACTTACGACTCATTACATGGAAGAGGCTGCTCAACTATGTGATCGATTAGTAATCATGGATTATGGTAGATTTCTTGTTGAAGGTAAGCCGTACGAGCTTGTTGAAAAATTCATTGGAAAAGGAGTTTTGGAGGTTACTGGAGATGGGGAGATTGTCTCTTACTTACATGAGAATTACGCTAAGTTGGAGTTTGAGGTAGTCGGAGATAAAATCTACATTTTTGTGGATGAACCAGAGGTGCTGCTGGCTGGCTTGTCAAAAAAGTTTAGAGTAGAGCAGACAATCGTTCGTAGTGCCACGCTTGAGGATGTTTTTCTAAAGCTGACTGGTAGGGGGTTAAGAGAATGAAGGGAAAGATTTGGTCGCTTTTTATGATTCCAAGGCTGAGTGGGCGAGTGTGGAAAGTCTGGTCAAGAGATAAAGATGTTTTTATGAAGACCTACAAGTCGAATTTTATCCCACCCTTTCTTGAGCCTGTGTTATATTTGGTGGCACTCGGATTTGGGTTAGGATTTTACATTCAAAGAATTGAGGGTATTTCTTACGCGGCCTTCATCGCTCCAGCATTAATTTCAATCTCAATCATGTATTCGGCATTTTTTGAATGCGCATACGGTTCCTATGTGAGGATGTACTATCAAAAGACGTTTGATGCTATTATTGCGACTCCAGTAAGTCTTGAAGAAGTTATAGCTGGGGAAATGCTTTGGGGCGCTACGCGGAGCATGATCAACGCGTCTATTATTCTTGTGGTCATCAGTATTTTTGGGCTTGCGAGTTTTCCACTGTCTCTGGTAATCGTTCCGTTCGCGTTTTTCGGTGGACTGTTGTTTGCTACGATTGCCATGTGCTGTACGGCTGTTGTACCTAGCATTGACTCATTTAATTATCCAATTTTCTTATTGATTACACCAATGTTTTTGTTCAGTGGAACTTTCTTTCCAATTTCGATTTTGCCGAAGCCAATACAATTGATAGCCATAGTTTTCCTGCCGCTGACTCATGTCGTAAATATCACGCGAGGGCTGACATTGGGAACTTTGAACATGACTATGGTTATGAGTCTTGCTTGGATAGCGATTGTTTGCATAGTGCTCTTCGTTCTGTCTACTAATCTAATGAAGAAGAGGTTAGTCAGCTGAGAAAACTAAAGGCGTGTAAATATATTTACAAAATAATCAGCTAGCCGGCATAGAACGTAGACATTGGAGAATATGCCTAACAATACAGGGATTGTAAAACCTAAGATCGCCGCGCCGACAAACGCTCCAAAGACTTTAGCCAGCACATTTTGGCTATGGGACAACTTCCATCCAAAAACGGAAAAGAAGACAACAGTAAGGTAAATAAACGCTAGGTTTCCCAGCAAAGGCAAATATTCTCCGAAAATGAGAGCGTTTCGAAAAATAATATTTTGCTCATGTCGCATGAAAAACTGCGGTGAGAGGAGAAAAACGCAAGTTGCTGTTCCAAGGTCAAACAAGTGTGGTATAAAGAATACAAAAAGGGGCATACTTAAATTGGTAAACAACCATTTGCTGAACAGTTCTGAAATTCGAAGAATCCAATAGGTTTCGTATCTTCGCCAAATTTTCAATCGGCTAAAATGTTCACCTGGTCTAATTAAGGTGCAACGCGATTTGTTCCAAGGGCATCTTTCGCAATTACCGTGGAAGTGGATAGTCCAGCACCTTGGTCTCAGCCAAGCCATATGGCTTCAACACCACTTCAGATCTAGATCGGAATTGGGTAGTAACATTAAGTTTTCAACTAATTTAATAGTAGTTTTTCAGTTTTAAGCGGTACTTTTAATGCGCGGGTTTCTATAAAGGGTTGAACCTAAATAGTGGTTTTGCATTAAACACGCAACTCAAGAGGTTCAGCCAGCAACTAAGAAGGGATTTGCCCGACGCCTATTCAAATCCTAATTGTTGTCGTTACAATTTTCATTGTGGTCTTTGCTGCGGCTCTAGGAATATTTACTTCCAAACGGGTGAGTAGTGCTACAAGTTTCATGATAGCTAATCGACAGCTATCCACGGCTTTTGTATGTGGTTTTATTGCTGGCAATATTATGGGTGCCATGTCTACTTTGGGAAGCGCAGAATTGGGGTACATTTATGGATTATCGGGAGGTTGGTATCCTGTATTCGCGGCTTTAGGTTTAATTTTTCTTGCGGTGTTTATCGCTCGACCCATGAGGAGGACCGGGCTTTACACGGTGCCTGAGTTTATTGGTAAAACATTTGATAATCGATGTCGACTAACCTTTGTCGTTGTGTCTCTAATCGCTTCATTCATTGGGTTACCTTCGCAAATAGTTGGTGGGGCCTCTATTATCACCGCTATGACTGGACTAAACTTCATTTATGCCGAGGTCTTTACTACCTTGATTTTCTTGGTGTTTGTGGTTTTAGGTGGTATATGGAGTGCCAGCTCTGTAAGTCTTATGAAGATATTCCTAATCCTCACGTTGCTGTATCCGGCTCCGTTTTTGGCGGTTGGTTTCATAGGTGGGTGGGATATCCTGCTTGCGAGTGCGCCGCCAATCATGTGGAGACTTGACGCCATAGGTATCCCTGTTATCACGGCGTGGGTGGTGTCTGTTTCAACTTGTTTTGTCGTAGCACAGGGGATTCTGCAATCAATTTTCTCAGCCAAAAGTGAAAACTCAGCAGTTACTGGATCACTTTTGGCAGCGGTTGTTGAAGCGCCAATTGGTTTCCTCTTGGCGGTACTTGGGATTTGTGCAGCGGTGACTCTACCGGGAATTAGACCAAGTTTGGCTCTCCCTTTGTTCGCTATTAAATTCTTTAATCCAATCTATGCTGGTGCGATTCTCGGAGCAATGATGTTGACATCAATAGTTTCGATGTCGATTTGGTTACTCGCTTCCTCAACAATCATTGGTCGCGACATTTATTGGCACTTACTTAAACCAGATGCTACTGAGAAACAGGTTCTCTTTTTCACTCGAGGAATAACGGTTCTCTTAGGATTTGCATGTTTAGGTTTCGCAATTCTCGCTCCGACATACATAGTCTATTATGGCATCGCAGCTATAACGATCGGGGCAGCAGGGACTTTCTTCCCAGTTATAGGTGGGCTTTTTTGGAAAAAAACTACAGCCACCGCGGCTTTTTGGAGTACACTAATTGGAACAATCGCCGCAATCTTATGGTATATTCTGAACCAACCGTTTAACATACATCCGATCTACGTCTCCCTCCCCTTATCCGGGGTAAGTATGATTTCACTGAGTCTTCTCAAATCTGCCGCCAAAAAGCCGAAAGCCCCGTAGGTGAAGTCGTCCGTATTATTTATTTCTATAATAGGCTTAATTACATCCTCTTTATCCGTAAAGGAGTACACGTTATTATGATAAATCGATTGGGATCAAGGTATAAATGGTTCCTACTCGCGCTACTTTGGATATCGTTTATTAACGTTCATTTTCACCGTGTTGCTTACTCACCTTTAATTCCAACTATTATGCAGGAACTAAACATTTCATATACGTTAGCTGGGCTGTTAATGTCAGCCTACTTCTTTACCTACGCATCATTGCAGATCCCGATTGGCTATTTAGCTGACAAATTGGGAGCACGAATGGTGACTTCACTATCTTTATTTATCCTTGCCATCGGAGTTCTTCTTTTCTCCAGAATTACTAGCCTTGAAACTGGAATAGTAGCAAGAAGCATAATAGGTCTTGGAGCTGCAGCGCTCTGGGTTTCTGGACTTAAAGTTTTGTCATTGTGGTTTAAGCCGTCTGAAAGAGGATTAATAACCGGAATATACGGCGCCTCAGGAACTACTGGAGCTATTATCGCGTTGTTAGGAGTGCCACTGTTGTCTGCCATCTTAGGTTGGAGATACACGTTTTTCTTTTCAGCGGTTCCGGTAGTTTTCTTAGCCGTGATAGACTGGTTTACAATAAAAGACAAACCAATGGATGTTGGCTTATCACCTGTGAAGGAGTCCAGATCTGGAGAATTCGAAGTTTCACTTTTGCCCTCTTTGAAATCTTCAAGTTACATGGTTTTTAGTAATCGGTACATGTGGGCTCTTTGTATAGGTCAATTTCTTTATTGTGGTGGAATGTATGGGGCTTTGACTTGGGTTCCGACTTACGGCTTCAAGGAATTAGGGTTCTCAATGGCCTGGGCTGGGTTCATTGGGTCATTAATAGCGTTTGGAGCTTTGGGCGCTCCGCTTGCAGGGTTTCTTTCTGATAAGCTGGGAAGAAAACTTGTCTTCACGACAGGAATGATTTGCTTCGGTGTGTTTATGTTTTTGTTCGCATTGTTGAGTCCTAATTATGGTTCGGCTATCTTCGCCCTTTTTGCTCTGCTCGCAGGAATCTTCACTTCTAGTCTTTTAATGTCGTTTCCTATAGTGACTGAGTTATTTCCGTCTTCTGTTGTCGGCTTAGCATTCGGTTTACTTAACATGTTCGCATTCTTGGGAGCTCTTGTATATCCAGTACTAATGGGGGCTATCTTAGATTTGACTGGATCATACTTCCTTGCGTTTGCATCTATTGTAGCCGGGGAACTGTTAGGAGCAGTAATAGTCTTCTTTGTCAAGAAAACTTAATTACTTCAATAAGATAGCTTGAGTATTTTTCAATACGTTTTTGGTTGAGGTTGTCCTCTCTCCCATTCTATTAGTAGATTCTTGAGAAGCGTTTTCAACTGCTCAGGTTGGGTTTTGAGGTAATACTCAACTCGTTCTCTAAGTTCGTCATGGCTCGATACTTTTAGAAGCTTTAGCAAGGTGCTTTCAAAGTAAGTTTCAGCTTCTAGCGGGATATATATCCCAAGAAATATTGCGGCTTTGATGAAGCATGGCATATGTTACCATTTTTTATTCACGCCTTATATTTTCTCCCATTTCTAGAGTTGCTAAGAAGAAAAATACTTGGAATCTTCACACAATTTCTTTGCGGAGCCGAGACATCTAATGGATTGTTAGTTAAAGCTGATCTTGTGGGTTGCCGAAAAGAAGCTGTTTGGACAAGATGTCCAAATTATGAAGCCGCAAAGAAAAAATGATGCGCTAAAAATCATCTAACTTCTTTGTCAGTTGATCTTTACAGCTTTCTTATTTTACAGTTTCTTCAAATCGCAGTTCATGATACGCTTTTTTCAAGTCTTTATCATTAAGTATATTGTCGATTTTTAACTGAAAGCTTCGTTTAAAATAGTTTAGAGGCAAATCTAGGCTTAATCCAACTTTTTCTTTTGAGAGAAAACGTTTGAATCTTTTTAACTCACTATCTTTGTAAAATTTAATGCTCTCTAGAACTTCAACCGTAAATTCTTCAAGTGAGGGGGCTTCTCCAGTTACTCTGTAACGTGCTTTGACACCGGCAATACATGCCTTCCAAAGTTTTTCAATGAAATCCAACAAGTATGGATATTCTTCTGACATTTTGTATCATCTAATAGAAAATCGGCATCTATGCAGTATATATCACTTAAGTCAACTGAAAACGATTGATTACTGGCCATTTCGCTTAAGTTTTAGCTAGATATTTTCGCTGTTATAAATCAGAGAAAGAGGTTTTTACCGAAGATGGTAGGCAGGGAGAATTAGGGAGAGGAGGAGGAAAAAATCCCGCCTACCTGCCACCTTTGGTGTGGAATTTACGGTAAGACGGCTATATATAAACCTTCTTTCATTTTTTGAGATATTTCTATAAGATTTCACATATTTTTTTATAAAACTTAGGTGTTTACTCAACCTTTACGTGAGTAGTTTCTCATTTCTGCATAAAGTTTTGATAACGTTTTTCTTTTATTGTGCCAAATAAATTAAATATAATGACGTGAACACCCTTCAAAGGGCATCAAGATGGTTTCCACAAGAAAGATTTCTATGTCAATCATCCTTGTTGCATTAGGAGTTATTCTGTCTCCAGTGAATATCCCTATGGGACCGACAAAAGCGTTCCCATTTCAACACATGATTAACGCTGTCGCTGGGATTTTGCTGGGGCCTTGGTACGCTGTGTTAATTGCAGCGGCAATAGGTGCAATTCGGATTAGTTTGGGGACCGGAACAATTTTCGCTTTTCCGGGTGGAATCCCTGGTGCATTAATAGTCGGCTTTTTCTACTGGTACGTTCGTAAGACTGACTATTCAGCATTTACAGAGCCAATTGGGACTTCCATCGGCGCAGTTATCAGCGCATTATTCATTATTCAATTCTTTCCAAGGGCAATGCCACCAATATTTGGAATTACCAGTCAAGCCGCGCTCTTTGTTATCTACTGGTTGTTTAGTTGTGTGCCAGGTTCCATCTTGGGTTTCCTGGTCGTCAAAGCTTTGCGGAGGACGGGGTTTGCCGATAGAATACTCATTCCAACAACTGTTAGGAAAGAAGGTTCTAATCGTCGGTGATGCCGGTACTGGAAAGACCGCGCTCACGGCAAGTCTCCTTGAGGAGGCTGTTAATATGCAGCACAGCCATGAAATCACGGTAGTCGATATGGCCCCGCCCTCGATGGTCGTGCAAGGGATTAGAATCGGTGGGACCATGGAGGAGGCTACCAGTATCATCAAGGAAGTTCGGTATTTACGACCTAGGGAGGTTAAGGCGCCTAGAGTGATGGGAAAGAGCCCGCAAGAAGTACTGAACTTCGCTGGCTCTAATAGGCAAGAGATAGACCGAGCGCTTGATGTCTTCTTAGCGAACCCAACTCCAATCCTTTTCATTAACGATATTTCACTCTATTTGCAAATGGGCGATCTAAAAAAACTCGGTTACATTATTGGCGTTACGAAAACTTTCATTGCTAACGGTTACTTCGGCGACAAGTTAGCCGAAGACTTGGGAACAGGAATCTCAAGAAACGAAAGGAAACGGATGCGAGAGGTAATGAAGTTGATGGACGTCGTGATTACATTAACAAAATAAAGGGCTACTTAACCCAGCTTAGCCAAGATTTAATGAAAGCTTCTATTTTATTCGTTTTAGGTACACAGTGGGTCCTTCAGGCTTCCACTCAGTTTTTGAGAGTTCCAGTCGCCGGTGTTTGATGAGGCGTTCGATAGCTTTACTTGTTGCTTCGAGTCCGAATTGCGATATCAGAGTTGTATGTGGTTTTTCCTCGTTTATATTCCATTTTTCAAGAATTTTTGTCGCAGTTTCTTCGATCGGGTCTGGCTGTATAGTGACCATAAGTCCTAGAGCATCTGCCATCGTGTTAATCACTTCAGGAGCTTGGTTAGCAAGTGTTCTAAATTTCCCAGTAGTAATCCATTGGTCTTCCCGTTTTTCCCTCATTCTAACTACAAGTTCATCGCCTTCGGTGGTCGGCCATAGCGTTGCGAAAACCCAGCGTTCAGGGCTTAGTGGGCGTTTTGCTTGTCTTTTATAGGCAGGCTTATTCATGATTTCTTCTTCCCAACTATAAGGTAATTTGGCTCTTGGAATTTATGGGGTTAGTGGAATTTAATCCAGATAAACTCTAGGTCTTTATCCTCCTCGTTCTCCGCAGTGTGAACGAGGTTTGGGGGAACGTAGATTGCATCGCCCTTTTTCACGTTGGCTTTTTCTCTTTCAATCCACATGTAGCCCCTGCCGCTAATGAAGACGTAGATTTCCTTTTCTGGATGGTAATGGGGTTCAATTTTCATTCCCTTTTTAAGAAAAGCCCAACCGTTGCTCAAATCTGATGAAGTCTCTTCTCGGCTAAATGTTTGGAGGGCGTAAACGGTTCCATTGTGGCGTAACTCCGCCCTCGATTTGTCAAACCTCGTTTTTAACATCGTTGCTCGCCGACCTGTTTCGGATTTAAACCTTATACTCTCTTGCCTACCACAGTTTTGTTTCTATGTTTAACGTTATCGCTTTCAAAGTAATAGTTATATTGCGCACTGCGCTATGTTTGGCGATATTTCATATGGTTGAGGTGAAATGTAAGTTGGAAGTTATGGAAGCTATTCGTAACCGCCGGAGCATTAGAATGTATAAACATGATTCAGTTCCTAAAGAGAAATTGCTTACTGTTTTTGAGGCTGCAAGATTAGCGCCGTCCGCAGCTAATGTTCAACCTTGGCAGTTCATCGTTGTGACTAATTCTGAGAACCGAAAAAAGATTAGCGCATTATGTCCATATGGTTGGTTTCTTGCTGATAGCCCGGTAGTTATAGTGGCGTGTGGAGACTGCGTAATTTCTTCGCGTTATTATGTTATTGACACAACGATAGCACTTGAGCACATGGTTTTAGCTGCGACAGCGGAGGGGCTTGGGACATGTTGGATTGGGTCGTTCAATGAGGAAGCAATTAAGAAGCTATTGCAAATTCCAGATAGACTGAAAATTGTTGCTTTACTCTCTCTGGGGTATCCAACAGAAACTCCTAGTCCGAGACCTAGAAAACCGCTGGATGAAATTGTGCATTATGAAGGTTATGGCTTGAAGGCGCATTTTCCAAGTTAAAATCATATGTCCCTTCATTTTTCAAGGGAAGGGTTTTCAGTTAGTTTGCTTAAGTTGTTTTAGGGAAGAAAATGGTTGTTGCCTTCGTTTTGATTGTAACCGAGATTAAAGCTAGTGAGGATCAGATTATTCATGAGCTCAAGAAGAGCGAACATGTCAAGGAAGTTTACCCAGTCTACGGGGTGTATGATATAATTGTAAAGGTAGAAGCGAAGAATATGGCTCAGTTGAAGGAAATTATTGAACGGCATATACGTGTAACCAACGGAATTAGATCCACACTAACGATGATTGAAGGATAAAATTTCCAACGGTTGAGTTTCTCATGGCCTCTTCAGAATATCAGGTCGAATTGATTTCAATTGATGAGAAGCATGCATTGTTTGAGAAGTATAAGGGGCGGATTCTCTACGAAGAGAAGGCGGACATCTATGGGTGTTGTATAAAACTTCTTACCGATTTGAAGTCGGTTAAAGAGCGGTGGAGCGAGAACTTCTTTGCAATGTCGGCAAACATTCGCTCTCATGGACGTCTTTTGGTCACAGAGGAAGAAGGTGAGGGATTAAGGGTTTTGTATGATCCCTTATCTAAGACTGCTTTCCTTTTGAACGTTGGGTATTATGGCTGGGTTAAATCGATTGCATTAAGCGTGGCCAGTGACGTCCTTGAAGATGAGCATGGAATTTATTCTATTCACGGTGCGTGCCTTGACATGGGTGGAAAGGGTTTCTGCCTGATGGGGGCTGGAGGAGCTGGAAAGACGACTAACGCCTATGGGTTACTTCGGTTAACCACCATGCGAGTAGTTTCAGACGACTGGTTTTTTGTGAGGCTTTATGGAGATGATGCGCTGGCGTTTGGCTCTGAGAAGAACTTCTATATCAGAGCAGATCTGGCTACAGTTTGGGAGGAGTTTAAGTGGATCGTCGATAAGGCCGAGTTCGACCGGGACGGAAGGGCGATCGTGGATATAAGGTGGATAATTGGTAAGGGGCGTATCGTCCCGTTGACCACCCTCAAAAATGTCTTCTTCTTGAAGCGGGACCCCGGGGATAAGACGATCTGCCGAGAACTTAGCGCTGAAGAGGCAGTTAATTATTTGGAGGCGAATGGGTATTTTAACCCACACTTACTCGTGAGGAATGAGCAAAAAGCAAAGTTACGTAGGAGTTTCTTTTCGGAATTGTTTAAACGCACTTCTATTCACTTTGTGAATACTGCCCAGCCTCCCCAGCAGACACAGGAATTATTAAAGAATATGCTAACCAAAGCATAGCATAGTCCAAACATTGCGAATGATCCTTGATTAGCGAAGAAATGCTTAGACGCGGATTGGTTTAGTAGCGCTGCATTAGCGTAGCTATTTTCTCTGCGTTATCGATTGAGCGGATCCGACTAAGTTCATCAAAGCCGTTTGCTTCCAAAAATGAGGTGGCGGAACGATGAAAACCTTAATTGACCGAATAAGTAGTCATTACAACTCCAAGGGATGTCTTTCTATGCTTGACCCCAAGAAGTTTATTGACGAGAAAGTTGTTTGGATAAGGAACGAAATAGAAGACCGAAAGGCAATCGCTGCTGTTTCTGGCGGCGTTGACAGTACAACCACAGCGATGCTAGGGTACCTAGCCCTCGGAGATCGGTTAACTGTAATCTTCCTAGACGATGGTCTGATGAGGGATGGGGAGCCGAAGGCAGTGGTTGAACTTTTCAAGCGTCGAGGAATAAATATTAAGCTCTACGATGTTAAAAGCGAGTTTTTCCAAGCTCTCAAAGGTTTAACTGATTCAGAAGAGAAACGAAAGGCTTTTCGGGAGACGTTTTATCGGGTGCTTGGTAGAATTGTAAAAGAGTTGGGTGCAGAGTGCCTACTGCAAGGTACGATTGCTGCAGATGTGGTGGAGACAAAGAAGGGGGTTAAGACCCAGCACAATGTTTTGGAGCAAATTGGGATAAGCCCCGAAGAGCAGTATGGCTACAAGATAGTCGAACCGTTAGTTGACTTGTACAAGCATGAAGTCCGAGTGGTGGCTAAGGCTTTAGGCTTGCCCCTTGAAGTTTCAGAAAGAAGACCATTTCCTGGACCAGGCTTAGCTGTTAGAGTTATTGGCGAGGTGACCCCTATGCGAGTTGAACTAGTGAGGAAAGCAACGAAAATTGTGGAGGAGGAAACGAAGACGATCCCCTGTTTCCAAGCATTTGCTGTATTACTTACCGATAAAGCCACTGGCGTAACTGAACACGGGCAAAGAAAATATGGGGAAATTATGGTTATCAGAGTCGTTAATTCGGTGGATGCGTTGACAGCGCAGGCAATCGATATTCCATGGGATGTCATTAAAAGGATTAGAAAGAGAATTTTTGAGAGGCTACCTTCGGTTGTGCGAGTCCTCTACGACATTACGGATAAGCCTCCGGCGACAATTGAATTCGAATAGCTTTGGTTTCGCGTCTTGCTCGGGGTCAAGTTTTTTGTAACTCTTTTATTATATT
>Ga0315312_1000192_pt1 | contig 93599 bp, 80 predicted proteins | sample TDP7_MG_FD_203629 | JGI IMG/M metagenome (GOLD analysis project Ga0315312, IMG submission 203629) | Freshwater sediment microbial communities from Lake Towuti, South Sulawesi, Indonesia - TDP7 | ecosystem: Environmental > Aquatic > Freshwater > Lake > Sediment | place: Indonesia: South Sulawesi...
ATTTAAGAAAATGGGGTTTTGAAGACCCGCATAAATAAAGGGTTTGCAAGGTGGAGGTGAAAAATAAAATAAGGGTATCTGCAAACCCGCATCAGATAAGGGTTTCAGAATTTCGTGAAAGGCATAAAATATTATTAAGAAGGGAGGTGAAAGAGGGAAGATAATTTTATTAGTTGGGGATAAATAGAAGCTTCTAAAAAGGATTGGGTTTTAAGTATGTAAGAAAATTAAATTTATTTACAGGAGGTAAAAAAGTTATGAAAAAATTAAAGGTATTATTGCTGAGTGGACTGATATGTTTTCTAATAGCAACCGCCGCGTGGGCAGCAAAAACTGGTCCTATACTTACTTTTACCGGAATGGAAAGCGGGCCCTGGCCGGAGAAGTTCAATGAAATTCCCATGCTCAAAGAAAAAGTGGCTGCCGGGGTGCTTCCCCCAGTAGAAAAAAGACTTCCGGAAGATCTTTTGGTGGTGAAGCCGATAGAGAAGATTGGCAAATACGGAGGAACCCTTTATGAGGCCTCCTTAGGACCTGGCACCATGTGGGATCCGGAACATGGCATGATAGAACAGTATATGTTCCAGGTAGATAACACCTGCACCAAAATAATGCCCGATGTGGCCAAGGCTTACGATTTTTCCGCCGATAAGAAAACTTTAACCATATACTTAAGAAAGGGAATGAAATGGTCGGATGGAACGCCTTTTACTGCCGATGACGTAATATTTTGCTGGGAAGATGTGCTTTTAAATAGGGAAATTTTCCCCGCTGGTCCCCCCGCCTGGTTAGGGTGGCATGTAGGCGAGGAGTTTCCGCGGGTTGAGAAAGTAGATGACTATACCGTTCGCTTACTCTTTCCTAAGCCGTTTCCTGCCGCTCTGGGACCGATGAGTAACTGGAATAGCCTCCAGAACTTATTTTATGAACCCAAGCATTACCTAAAGAAATGGCATATAAAGTACAATCCTGATGCCAACGAATTAGCCAAAAAAGAGGGTTACGATTACTGGTGGCAAGCGTTTAACTATCATAGAAATATGGGTTGGGGGGCATGGGATCATGTGGGCGTTCCGGTAGTTTCTCCCTGGATGCTAGAAAGCGTTACCCCTACGGCGCGGATATGGGTGCGTAATCCCTATTTTTATGCAGTAGATACTGCTGGTAATCAACTTCCTTACATTGATAAAGTAGTGGTCACTACCTGCGGGGATCTGGAAACGGTTAATATGAAGACCATAGCCGGAGAATTGAGCTTTAGTGGAATGATGTTATCCATGGATAATTATCCCCTTTATAAGGAAAATGCCGAGAAAGGTGGTTACCGAGTCTTGCTCTGGAGTCTCGCTGAAGGCGAAATGCTACAGTTTTCATTTAACCTGAACCATCCCGATCCCGTCCTGAGAAAAATTTTCCAGGATATAAGATTCCGACGGGCAATGTCTTTGGCCATCAATCGCGACGAAATAAACGAGGTGGCTTATTTTGGAAAGGCGGTTCCTTGTCAGTCCACGGTTGCCCCTAACTGCAGTTTCTATAAGAAGGAATGGGCGGAGGCTTATGCTCAATATGACCCCAAAAAAGCCAATGTGTTATTGGAATCAATAGGCTTAAGATGGGATGCCAAGCGTCAGTATCGTCTAAGACCCGACGGTAAACCCCTGAGTGTGACTATCGAAATGGTAGAAGGACTTTTCCCCGCTATGAAAAAGGTTTGTGAACTAATAAGGGAATATTGGGGAGCTGCCGGGGTGCAGGTAAATCTCAAAGTGGTAGAGCGTGCCTATCACGGGCAACGAATATCGGCGGGAGAATTAGATGTAGGTATGTGGCACTCTGACCGTGTGGAAGAGCTCCGTTGTTATATCCCTGGCGCTACCAAGTTTGAGCCTCACTCCGAAATGTCCTGGGCAATTAAGTGGGGTCTATGGCGCACTACCGGAGGGAAGAGTGGTGAGGAGCCGCCGGAGGAATGGAAGAAGCAATGGAAGAGGATGTCCGATTGGTATTCCGCTACCACTCCCGAAGAATATAAACGTTTAGCTCAGGAAATATTTGATTTCTTCGCCGAACAGCTAATTTGCATCGGAACGGTAGGTTACGGTCCTGGCCCTGTAGTAGTGAAAAACAATTTGAAAAATGTGGTAGAAAAAGCATTGTACGGTGATGGTCCCAACTGGGATAAAACTATTTTCCCGATGCAGTGGTACTTTGAATAGGTTGAATTAAGACTATGAGGGCTTCTGCTTTTTAAACAGAAGCCCTCATAACTAAAGCTATTATAAATAAATTGGAGAAATAAAAATGCTTTTTTATATTTTGCGTCGATTTTTGTACATGATCGTTATCTTAATAGCGTTATCAGTAATTACCTTCATTATTATCCAACTCCCTCCAGGTGATTATATGACTTCTTATATAATGACATTAAGAGCCAGCGGTCAGGAGATTGATGAGGCCATGATTGCCTCTTTGAGAAAACAGTATGGTCTGGATCTGCCATTATATAGCCAGTATTTTTTCTGGATGTGGAAAATACTTCATGGGGACCTGGGAAGATCTTTTCAATGGAACCGACCAGTAAACAAGTTAATAGCGGAGCGATTACCATTAACAGTGATGATTTCCCTCTTTAGCCTTATTTTCACCTATGCGGTAGCTATTCCTATAGGAATTTTTTCCGCTACTCACCAGTATTCAATTGGGGATTACTTTTTTACCGTAATCGGCTTTATTGGTTTGGCTATTCCAAACTTTCTCTTAGCACTGGTATTAATGTTTCTTTTTTATCGATATTTTGGTCTCAGCGTGGGTGGCCTCTTTTCACCCCCGTTTGTAGATGCAGCCTGGAGCGCAAGCAAATTTATCGATGCATTAAAACACCTTCCGGTGCCAATAGTAGTCATTGGTATCGCTGGCACGGCAAGTCTCATCCGAGTCATGCGAGGATGTTTATTAGACGAACTTAGGAAACAGTATGTAATAACGGCGCGGGCAAAGGGAGTTTCGGAAAGAACCCTCTTATTCAAGTATCCAGTAAGGATTGCTATTAATCCCATAATTAGTACTATCGGCTGGACCCTCCCGGGTATTGTCTCCGGAGAAACTATTATTGCTATCGTGCTTAGTCTGCCTACCATGGGGCCCCTGCTTTTCCGGGCACTGCTGAGTCAAGATATGTATTTAGCGGGAAGCACAGTTATGTTCCTGACTTTTCTAACGGTAATAGGCACTCTTATTTCGGATATCCTTTTGGTCTGGATAGATCCTCGTATTCGTTATGAGAAATCAGCCTAAATCAGTCCTGAGGCAATGAGAGATAAAAGAAAAGAAATTAGCGCTGAAGAAAAGTATTATTTAGCCTCCCAATGGCAGCTTATGTGGCGAAAGTTTAAAAAACATAAGTTAGCTATTGCGGGAGGTATTATATTAATCATTTTTTATATTGTAACTATATTCTGTGAGTTTTTCGCCACTCAGGACATATATAAACGTAATACCAAATATATTTACTGTTCTCCCCGAAGAATCCATTTCTTTGACGAGGAAGGTTTCCATTTACGCCCCTTTGTTTATGAAATAAAAACAAAGATTGATACCGAAACTTTTCGCCGCACATATACCGAGAACAAAACTAAGAAGTATCCCATTTACTTTTTTATCCATGGTGATAAATATAAATTATGGAATTTATTGGAGACGGATATTCACCTTTTTGGAGTTAAGGAAGGAACATTATTCCTTTTTGGAACCGATGAATTAGGAAGGGACTTATTTTCCCGCAATATTCATGCTGCTCGCATTTCCTTATCGATAGGATTAGTAGGGGTAACTCTTAGTTTTATCCTGGGATGTATCTTAGGAGGAATATCGGGATTTTACGGGGGGGCTACTGACATGATTATCCAGAGGGTGATAGAGTTTTTAATTTCTATACCGGCGATTCCTCTCTGGATGGCTTTAGCCGCCGCTTTACCGGAAGAATGGTCACCAATCAGAGTTTATTTTAGCATCACTATTATTCTCTCGGTGGTAGGATGGTGCGGACTAGCTCGAGTAGTAAGAGGAAAGCTTCTGGAATTGCGGGAAGAGGATTTCATTATGGCAGCTAAGATCGCTGGAGCAACGGATGGAAGAATAATAACCCGACATCTCCTTCCTTCCTTTTTAAGTTATCTTATAGTAAATATAACCTTAGCTATACCGGGCATGATCTTAGGAGAAACCGCTTTAAGTTTCCTTGGTTTAGGAATTCGTCCCCCCGCAGTTAGCTGGGGTGCTTTACTCAGGGATGCCCAAAATGTTCGCACTGTCGCTCTTCATCCCTGGCTCCTCATTCCTGGTATATTCGTCATCGTTACGGTATTAGTCTTCAATTTTTTAGGGGATGGCTTGCGGGATGCTGCTGATCCTTATAAATAAGGAGATTTAAAGTTGAAAGGCGAAAACAATCCGTTATTAGAGGTAAACAATCTTAAAACTTACTTTTATTTAGATGAGGGGATATTAAAAGCCGTAGACGGAGTTAGCTTTAAAATAGAGAAGGAAAAGGTACTGGGTATAGTGGGAGAATCGGGTTGTGGTAAAAGTGTTACTGCTCAATCCATTCTCCGCATTGTTCCATCTCCCGGAAAAACAGTAGAAGGGAAAATACTACTCGGTCAGGATAATAATAAAGTTATTGACCTTGCCCAATTGGATCCCTTTGGAAGAGAAATCAGAGCTATCCGAGGGAAAGAAATAGCCATGATATTTCAGGAACCCATGACATCTCTTTCCCCCATTCACACCATAGGAGATCAGATTATGGAAGCCATTCTCTTACACCGGGACCTGAATAAAAAAGAGGCAAGAAAGCTTACCTTAGATATGTTGGAAAAGGTGGGTATCCCTAACCCTTATCAGAGAATAAATGAATATCCTCATCAACTTTCTGGAGGCCTTCGCCAGAGAGCTATGATTGCTATGGCATTATCCTGTAACCCCTCACTTCTCATTGCCGATGAGCCAACTACCGCCTTAGATGTCACCGTGCAGGCACAAATTTTAGAGTTAATGAAGGACTTACAGAGCAAATTTGGTATGGCCATTATGTATATCACCCATAACTTAGGGGTAATTGCCGAAATTTCGGATGAAGTATTGGTAATGTACCTGGGTAAGGTGGTGGAGCATGGTAATGTTGATGATATCTTCTATAATCCTTCTCATCCATACACCGTAAGATTATTAAAGTCCATCCCCAAGGTAGGGGAAAAGGCAAGAACTCGCCTTGACTCCATTAAAGGGACCGTTCCCCTCCCCCTGGATCTTCCTAAGGGGTGCACATTTTATTCCCGGTGTCCGGAGGCTAAAGATGGCATTTGTAATGTGGAGGATCCCTCTTTAATCGAGATAAAAAGGGGACATAGGGTCAGATGCTTTCTCTATAGTTAGAGGTATTCTAGAATGGAAAAAAGTAATAATATACTTCTAGAAGTTAGAAGTCTTAAAAAATATTTCCCCATTGAAAAGGGATTTCTGAGAAGAATAGTGGGCTACGTAAGAGCAGTAGATAAAGTTAACTTTTATATTCGAGAGGGAGAAACCTTAGGATTAGTCGGGGAGAGTGGTTGTGGCAAGACCACCATTGGTCGGTGCATCTTAAGAGCTATCGAACCCACGGAAGGAGAGGTTTTCTTTAAATTAGGGAATGAGGAAATGGCTAATATTACTCAGTTAGATAAGGAAAAATTAAGGTCCATTAGAAAATACGCCCAGATGATTTTTCAGGATCCTTATTCTTCTTTAGATCCCCGCATGACAGTGTTAGATATCATAGGGGAACCATTATTAGTCAATAATATTGCCCGGGGGAAGGAAATGGAGGAAAGGGTTAAGGAATTAGTGCAGGTAGTGGGGTTAGATGTGAAACATCTGAAGCGCTATCCTCATGCTTTCAGTGGTGGACAAAGGCAAAGAATTGGAGTTGCCAGAGCGCTAGCCCCCAATCCCAAGTTCATCGTCGCCGATGAACCAGTTTCTGCCCTTGACGTATCTGTTCAGGCTCAGATACTAAACCTTTTACAAGATTTGCAAAAGCAGTTTAACTTGACTTATCTATTTATCTCCCATGACTTGAGCGTAATTGAGCATATTTCCGATAGAGTAGCGGTAATGTATGTGGGAAAGATTGTAGAAATGGCAGAAACGGAGGAGTTATTTCTTAACCCTAAGCACCCTTATTCTGAAGCGCTTCTATCAGCAGTGCCTAAGCCCGATCCTCACCTGAAAACCAAGCGTATTGTTCTTTCGGGGGAGGTAGCTAACCCTGCTAATCCACCTTCGGGTTGTTATTTTCATCCTCGCTGCCGATATGCTAAGGATATATGTACAGATGAGGAACCGGAATGGCGGGAGGCTAGTCCTGCTCATTACTTTGCCTGCCACTTGTCTGAGGAACTTGCCTTACAAGGAGTAGCCACTTAGATGTTATCTCTTTCTATTATTGTCCTGATCTTCATAATCTGTATAATACTAATTCTTCGAAGTGCCATCTGGGGAATAAATAAAACTATCAAGGAATGTGTCGAAAAAAGGCATCGGGAAGCGGAATCAATCATTAATACGAGAAGAGCACCAAAAGACTGGACTTATCCCTTCGAAAAAAGAATAGTTAAATTAGAAAGAAGGTCGGCTAGATCAGAGAAAATATCGAAAATCCAAAAAAGAGCTAGAGAAATATGTTTCCAAAAAATTGATCGCCTTACCGATTACTTCAAAACATCTACTTTGGTTAACGACGAAGAGACTCGGGAATTATTATTAGAAGAACTGCAAAAAGTCCGCGCCCTCTGGCAAGGAAAAAATTGGAAGGAAATTATAAATTATTAGTCAAGTGAGAAAGAGCGTCTCTTACTTCCTTTGTTATTTATCATGGATCATTACCGGAGCTGTGGGATTTCTGGGCTTGATTGCAAGCAGAGAATTATGTCCGAGAATCCTCGCTGCTCTTTCATTTGACCGTTGGGCGGCCGGTGCGATAGATAAATTTAGCTTCCTGATATTTAGCATTATCTGGCTTATTCTAGTTATGTTTAGCGAGCACTATTATCGAGAAGGTATTCTTAAGAAGAAGTTAGGGAAGCGTTTTTCTTTAATTACTTCTTTTCAGCTCTTTTCCCTTTTCCTTGTCCATAGCACATCATTTCTTATATATAGGCTGAGGGGATTTGGTTGGCAACATTTTCTCATCACTGGCTTTGAGCTTGGAGTTGGCTTAATCTTTTTATTTTTTGCTCTTCATCCGGTCAAACATTCCCCTCGGGGATAGAGAATGATTGTTTATTTAGTGAACAATTTTACCCTGAAAATTAGTTATAAAATTTATGGGAGAGAGAAAAATGCCAGAATTACCAGATTTAGAGGTGGTAAAAAAAATTCTCCGGCAAAAAATCTATCAAGCGCGAATTACTCAGGTGGATATAAAATCGCCCGCTACGGTGAAGAAGCCCTCTGCCCGACAGTTAGTAGTGGAAATTGAGGGTAGTACAATTACCGGCATAGATCGTCGCGGGAAGATGTTGATCTTTCACCTCAGTAATGGGAAAAAAATTGTTCTTCACATGATGCTTTACGGAAGATTGCAATATTGTCCTGCTACTCCGCCTCTGACGAAAGATAATCTGATAATCTTCAATTTTGACGGTTATCAATTGCGATTTAATGATACCCGGCGTATGGCTAAACTTTACTGCGTCGATGATTTGGACCAGGTGGAAGAAATACGTAAAATGGGACCTGAACCTTTAGCCGAAGGTTTCACGCTGGACACTCTGCAACGTATTCTCAAAAAACAGAAGACCAAAATTAAAGCTTTACTGATGGACCAAAGTAAAATTGCTGGAATAGGTAATGCTTACGCGGATGAGATTCTATTTGCGGCAGGCATTCACCCTAATAAAACTACCCTCTCTCTTAGTATCGACGAACAACAGCGATTATTCAATGCTATGCGAGAAGTATTAACCTGTTCTATGGAGGAAATTGCTCGCCATATTGGGGATCAAATTGAAATTGAATATCGAGATCATTTAAAAGTACACGGCCGAGCGGGGGAACCCTGTCCCCGGTGTGAGACTACTATTGCAGAAATTAAAGTGGAAGGTCGCGGGACCGCTTTCTGTCCTTCCTGCCAAAAATAGAAAATTTTCCTAGACTTTTTCTCGGAACTGAAAGAGAAGCTTTTTCCAGTAAAAGAAGTTCCTTTTTCCACCATCTGCCCATAGAAAATCCGCCCAGACTTCCATTACTACTTATCACGCGGTGACACGGAACTACCAGCAGTAGAGGATTGCGGGCTAGGGCTTGACCTACCGCTCGATAGGATTGAGGATGACCGATTTTCTTTGCCACCCATTGGTAAGTGTAAACTTTCCCATAAGGAATTTTGTGAACAACCTTCCATACTTTTTTCTGGAAAGAGGTAACTCTTTTCCAATCACAAGGATAAATAGAAAAATCTACTTTTTCTCCTTTCCAGTACCGCTTAAGGTCTTTCCGGAGAGAAAAAATCCAGCCTCCCCCGCTAGCTTCCAATTCGGTCTCCAGTTGAAGCTTTATTTTTCTTTCCAAAAACAATAGTTTTTTCCTCAGGCGGGAGATGTCTCTTTCTGGTAAGAGCAGCGCTACCAGACCTCGAGAACTGATCAATGCTCCCACCCATCCCCGATCGGTAGGAAAAATTTCCTTTCTCATGATTCGTTACCTTTCAGTTTTAAAACTATTAGGGTAAGATCATCAAACTGGGGTTGGCCCTGAGTAAACTCCTTTAATTCCTGTTGAATTTTATCAATTAATCCCTGGGCGTTCAGAGAACGATATTTTTGTACCAGCTGGATCAATCTTTCCTGGCCAAAAGCTTCCTGATGACGATTCATAGCATCAATTACTCCATCAGTATAGAATACCAGCAAATCTCCTTCTTTCAGATGGACCTGTCGCCCAGAAAATTTCTCCTCCCCGGATAAACCCAGCGCTAAACTTTCACTGCGCAGAAACTCCGGTTGATTTTTATGGACACGCAATAGTAGGGGAAACCGATGACCTGCGTTGACGTAAATTAAGCGCTTAAGACGGGTATCGAGCACTGCATAAACCAGGGTCACAAATGTACGGTATTGTACATCTTCCATGATGTAATGATTAACCCGGGAGAGAATTTCTCCGGGCAATACTCCCTTCCTTGCTTCCGCACGGAGAAGGGTACGAGTTACCGCCATAAAAAGCGCAGCAGGAATACTCTTACCAGAAACATCAGCAATCACCATTCCCAGATTACGGGATCCCAAGGGTATAAAATCGTAAAAATCTCCTCCTATCTCTTCCGCCGGTATGGTGATAGCAGCAATATCATAACCTTCTATTTGGGGAAAATTCTTTGGTAGGATACTCTCCTGAAGACTGCGGGCAATGGCCAGTTCCTGCTCCCAGCGTTGAGCATCGATTTCTTTCTGGTACAGTCGGGAATTTTCTATGGCAATGGCTGCTTGATGAGCAAGAGAAGTAAATAATTCTAGATCATCCTGGGTGAAAGAACCCCCACCGATTTTATTGATTACTTCTACCACTCCGATAACCCGATCTTTTATTTTCAAAGGGGCACAAAGCACTGATCTTCCATGTAAATCTATTTTTTCTATCAAATGTTTAGAAATGCGGGTATCTTTTTCCATATCGGGAATCAAAAGTGGTTGCCCTTTTTTAACTACCCACCCGGGGATTCCCTCTTCCATTTTTAAGCGAAATTGTTTGAGTCCCTTCCCTTTTTCTCCAATTACCACCTCGTAAACCAATTCATTTATATTTTTATCGATAAGTATTAAAGAACTGATTTCTGCCTTCATAACTTTGGCGGCTAATTCCATGATTAAATTTAAAAGCCGGCGAAGATCCCAGGTAGAGTTAATAACATTGGTGATGTCCATTAAGGTGGAAAGGCGGAGAATTTTATCATCGGTCCAACGGCGTAAACGTATATTCTCCAGAAAAAGAGAAATCTCTCGAGCAATAGCAGGAAGCATTGTCTGATAGGTTAGTGGGTCAGAGGAAAAGTTAATTATTTCCCATACTCCCAATACCTGATGATTAACCGTTAGCGGAAAGACCATAAGATTGCGCAATGGCCGGCAGAATTCATCCTCCATAAGTTTCTTCAGTTGCTTATCCTCCGGAGACTCCATAATGATAGCAGGATGATTATGCTGGGCTACCCAACCAGCAATCCCCTGTCCCATATTTAGCAAGGATGACTTCCAGTAATCCTTGTTACCCACCTCATAGGCACGATATAGACAAGGAGGATTTTCCTGCCGTATAAAAAGGGCGGTAGCCTCCACGCCTAGGTGCTGATGCAGTAACTCTAAAGATTGTCGAAAGGCCTCTGGAGGATCGGAGGAATTAACCAAAATTTCCCCCAGCCGGTCCCAGATTTGGGAAAAATTAAAATTTTTGTATTTCAAAGCGGTCATAAGCAGAAAAGATGTCTTGAAAACTTGCTACTGCTTCCATTTCGTTGGGGAAGATACGAATGATGCGATGAAATCCAGCAATTTCAAAAGTATCGCGCACAGTTAGATTTAGATTCATAAGTCGGAGATCTCCCCGATTATTCCGAGCTTCTTTTGCCATCCGGAGAATTACACTCAGACCGCTACTACTGACATAGGTAGTTTTCTCGAGATTGAGAATCAAATAATACTGACCCGCCTCCAGAACTTTCTTTATTTCTTTTTCGAAATCTGAAGCATCAAAAGCATCCACTCTTCCCATAAGATCGAGCACGGTAATTTTATTATTACCGACAGCAGGGCGAGATTGTATTTTCACGACTCCTTCCACCTCTTAAGATATTTTGCCATATGTACTTCATTATACCCCCCAGCAGTTCTTTTGAATTCCACCCGATCCATAAAAGCCTTCATAAGGTAAATTCCTAGCCCTCCATAAGGCCGAGAATTTAAATCATCACTCATATAGGGATATTTTCTCTTTGGCGGAGAAAAAAATTTCCCGCGATCGCGAATAACAATTTCCAGTCCATGCTCGTCTATAAAACAATTAATGCAAAAGTGTCGGTCATTACGACCTTCATAAGCATGCTTAATCACATTGGTGCAGGCTTCATCCACTGCTTGCTTAATATGATCTATTTCGGAACCGGAAAAGCCCACCTGCTGGGCAATTTCCTCAATAACACTTCCAATGAAATGTAAATACTTTAGATGGCTAGGAACTACAATACCTATTCGATCCCTCATTGTTTATTCTCTTCCTTGTTAATAGAAGGTTTACTAACTTTTTAGAGATAAGAAATCTTATTTTTCCAGGAACGGGGAATCTTCCGAGATTTAGAAGGGGTCAGACGAGCTTGTATTTCGCGTAATTTTTGTGCTACATCGCGGTAACCAATATCTACTGCATAAACTTCTTCGAAAGCCGCCCGAGCCCGAGCCAACTCCCCCATTTTCTCGTAAGTCAAGCCAAGATTATAACGCAAATCGAGATATTCCTCTTCCGCATGCCCCGGAATCTCTATCCCTTTCTGAAAACTATTCACCGCCTCTTTTAAAAGATCTTTCTCCAGACAGCACAATCCCAGCAAATTATAAGCTCCTAAAGAGCGAGTCTCCTCCTTGATTGCTCTCTCGAATTCTGCAATAGCTTCGTCCAGCAACCCCATCTCTTTATAAGCAATCCCTAAATCGTAATGGGCACCGTAATCTTCTTCCTTGAGAGTCCCTTCTACCCCTTTCTTAAACTCATGTAGAATATCCTGTAAGTCTCTTTCTTTTTCCTCAGGAAGAACAGACTGACGACTTTGGTTCACTTCTTCCAGTTTGCTCAGAGCCATAGCATTACCAGGATCCAAATCCAAAACTTCTCGATAAAAATTTTCCGCTTCGTCCCATAAACCATGCTGGAGATAGGATTCGGCAGATTCCAGCTTTTCCGAAATAATTTTCTCCCGATATCTTTCGCTTTCCATCACACTGATTGGTCCGGATACCGCTGGCGAAACAGGTTCCTCTGGCAAAGGCTGCGAGGAAAGAAGTTGGGATTTGTTGAGCAATTTAATCTGATCAGGGAATATTTCTAGCCAGTGCCGGACTTCTTTCTCCGCTTCTCCCTTCATCTCCTGTTTTAAAAGGTCATCAATAATCCTGAGTATCAGTTCTACCGCCTTTTCCACTTCGCCATTATGACGGTAAGTTTCTATCATTCGGCGGTAAATCTGATGGTCATCCGGTTTCAATTTCAAAATTTTCTGATAAACAGAAATAACTTCCGGATAGTCTTTACGCTCCAGATAACTTTCGGCGGTTTTCAAGTAACGGTTGATTGCTTCATTAACCAGATTCCGCTGAGAGTATATGTCGCCAATTGCTTCTTGAACCCGAGATTCTTGAGGATTAATTTTTAAAGCTTTCTGAAAAGCTAATAGAGCATTTTCCAGTTTCCCTTCTTTAACGAATATCTGACCTATATAATAAAGAGCACTTACAGCACGAGGATTTCGCAAAAGGATACCCCGGAAATCCTCCATAGCTTCCTTAAACATTCCTTTACCATAATGTTCCAGACCAACTTCATAATAAGAACTTAGAGTTTCATCCACTCCCAGGGAAATATCGGAAAGAGAGGAAACGGTATTCCCGGCCACTGGATCGAAACCGAGAGTCTTTACTGAAGGTTCGGCAACAGAATTTTCTTGAATTCCCATCTCTTGCAAACGGGTTCTGGCCTGCGTATCCTGCGGTAAAAGTTGGAGTATTCTCTGATAAACTTTTACCGCTTCCCCGGAAGGACCATTTTTTTGGTAAAGGTTAGCTGCTACTCGATAATGGGAAATTGCATCTCCTAAGAGTCCCAGTTCCGTATAGATATCTCCTAGTTTGGAATAAACTACTCCCTGATTAGCATCGAGCCGGAGAATTTTTTTATAAATAGCAATCGCTTTTTCTCGTTCTCCATTTTTTACAAAGACTTCCGCTCCCGTCATAAAGCGGGATATGGCTTCAGTAAAATTCTTTTTGCGAACATAAATATCTCCTAAAATATTATGGAGTTCCGGATCCAGAGGATCTAAAGCAGAAGCCTTACGATACTCTTCGAGAGCTTTATCCAATTTCCCTTGTTGATGATAATTACGGGCTACTTCAAGAATATTCCTTTTGTCTAAAGCCATAAGTTTTTTATACTAAATGGTATTATTACCTATATTATATCGCCAAACATAGCCCCTTGCAAGTTATTTCCCAATTCTTCCTAAATTATCCTTCTTCCTTACTCTCAATTTCTACCCGGACGGTATCCCCTTCTAGCTCCTCAACCTTTTCTTGCGGTAGAGTTACAATAATGGTTTCTGCTGGACGGCCTATTTTAAAATATTTCCTTAAAAGAACATCTTTGTCGGTCTGAACTATCACCCGGAGATTCCGTATAATTTTGGCGGGGCGAATATAAAGAGTAACCTCATCCTGCCGCTGATAATCAATCTTCTGAGGAACTAAATGTTTTACATTTCTACCGGGCTTTAAGAGTATAGCTCTTTCCCGCCTTACCAATGTCTGTTGCACATATTCGGCAGCACTTCTTCCTGACAGGTATCCTTCCTGGGTAACATAGTCTACCAGATCGTGCACGTGCACTATATTACCTCCTCCAAAGATTCCTGGAACCGAAGTCTCCATTCTTTCATTAACCACCAAGCCCCCGGTCTGAGGGTCCAGTTCTATACCTGCTTTCTGCGAAAGTTCGTTTTCCGGTATCAATCCTACCGAAAGAAGCAGCGTATCACAGGGAATAAACTGCTGAGCGGATAGAATTGGCTGGAGATTCTTATCTACGGGAACGATACTTACTCCTTCCACGCGGTTACGACCATGGATTTCAACTACCGTATGGCTGAGCAAAAGAGGAATTTGATAATCATAGAGGCACTGCACCACGTTCCGAATGAGACCACTAGGATGAGGAAGAATCTCCACTACTGCTTCCACGCGGGTCCCCTCCAGAGTCATCCGGCGAGCCATGATCAGACCTATATCTCCCGAACCCAAAATAACGATTCTTTCTCCGGGGAGATAGCCCTCTATATTTACCCATCTCTGAGCGGTTCCCGCAGTAAAAATTCCCGCCGGACGGGTGCCAGGAATAAGTAATGCTTCCCGGGTTCTTTCCCGACATCCCATAGCCAGCACAACTGCTCCTGCCCGAATAGTCTGTACCCCCTCCTTACGATTCACAATTACCAATTTGCGATCGCGAGTAAGATCATAAACGAAGGTATTCAGTTTTACTTCTATACCGGTAGCAGAAATTTTTTTAATAAACCGGTGGATATACTCCGGACCAGTCAATTCCGTCCGGAAGTAATGAAGACCAAAACCTTCGTGAACACACTGGGGTAATATACCACCCAGCTCACGGTCTCTTTCCAGAATGAGAACTTTGCGACTACCATTATCCCATGCCCCCAGAGCTGCCGCTAGTCCCGCTGCTCCTCCACCGATTATCACTACCTGATAATATTTTTCCATTCTCAGTTTCAACTTTTCATTTTTTATTTCTTATAATCCAAGAGCCCCCTCTTCCTTTTTCTATCTGGGTAAGGTCCGTTTTTCTCTCTCGGGCAATAATGGTCATTACTCGAGGACTACAAAATGCTCCCTGGCATCTTCCCATTCCCGCTCGGGTTCGCTTTTTAATTGCGTCTAGAGAATCTACCGGTAGACAGCGTCTTAAAGCATCAAGAATCTCTCCTTCAGGAATAAATTCGCAACGGCATACCATTTCACCACAAGAAGGATCCTTTCTCACCAGTTCCTGCTGCTCCCGATTGCTCAGGTAGCGAAAGCGAGGATTACGTTTTCTCCGAGGATTAAAATTATTACGAGGAATGAGAAAGAGCCCCTCATCCCGGAGAATTTCCACCACCATTTCTGCAATTGCAGGTGCGGAGGCTAAACCGGGAGATTGAATGCCGGCAACATTAATCAGTCCTTTTACTTTCCATGCGGGAGCAATATGAAAATCTTCCGTTTCGGAAATAACCGCCCTTAAGCCGGCAAATCCATGAATCACATATCGTTCGTCAAAAATGGGCAAAAGTTTTTTCACCCCTTGGAAAACAAACCGAGCTCCTTCGTAAGTAGTGGTAGTGTCTTCCTTATCTTTTACGTGTTCCGCCGAAACCCCCGTCATCAGATTCTCATGGGCAGTAGGAGATATGGACCTTCCCTTACTTAAGGGTGTGGGGAGGGTGTAAACAGTATGCTTTACCCAGTGCCTAACACAACTATCCACCAGGTATTGTTCCCCTTTGCGGGGGGATATCCGAAATTCCTCTACCCCTGCCATCCGGGCTATTTCATCGGCATAAACTCCCGCGGCATTTACCAGAAATCCTGTTTCAATATATCCTTGACTGGTTTTTACTGACTTTATCCGACCTTCTCTCACTTCCACACCTTCTACGCGGTTATTAAGATAAATCCGGACTCCATTATGAATGGCATTTTCTGCCAAAGCCACCGTGAGTTCGAAAGGATCAATTACCCCTCCGGTAGGAGCGTATAGAGTTGCCCGGACCTGAGGATTAAGGAAAGGTTCTAAACGCAATATCTCCTCTCGATCCTCTATGATGCGGAGACCGGGCACTGTGTTGAGATCGCCTCTTCGCTTTAACTCTTGCAAAAGCCAGTATTCTTCCTCATCCAAGGCAATTACCAGAGCCCCTACCCTTTTAAAAGGCACTGCCAAATCATCAACAATTTCATCATAGAGAGCATTTCCTCGGACATTCAGCTTTCCTTTTAGAGTCCCGGGTGGTGGATCGTAACCGGCATGGATCACCCCTCCATTAGCTCCAGTACTTCCACAGGCTACATCATACTCTTTTTCCACCACTATCGTATTTAGTTTATAACGAGAAAGCTCCCGGGCAATTATAGTACCTATTACTCCCGCTCCTACAATAACTACATCCGCTCTTTCCTGGATCATTTCTGTCCGTATTTCTGTTGGTACCTCTGGAAGGCACGGGCTACTTCTTCCGCCGGAAGTGATTCTGGCTGTCCTCGAAGTAGCGCTAAATGAACTGTCTTAGCTACATCTTCCAGCATTGCCGCCGCTTTTAAAGCCGCAGAGGGGTTGCGCCCAATAGTGAAAACCCCATGGTGTTTCATGAGAATGGCCGGGGAATTACCAATGGAGCGAATAATTTCCTGCCCTATTTCCGCTCCTCCCACCGGAGCATAGGCGCCTACCGGAATGGGACCTCCGAATTCATCAGCAATAGCAGTGAGACAAACAGGAATTGATTGTCCCAGAATGGCAAAACTAGTGGCATAAGGAGAATGGGTGTGGACAATCCCTCCTATATCAGGTCGATGCCGGTAGATGTATAAATGCGTAGCAGTATCTACTGATGGTTGGAGATTCCCTTCCATAATTCTACCTTCCAGATCAACAATAACCAAATCTGAAGGTTGGAGTGTTTCGTAGCTCACTCCGCTAGGTTTTATTACCATAAGGCCAGTAGTAAAATCTCGACCGCTAACATTCCCGCTGGTCATGGTCACCAGACGATTCTTGGGTAATTCCAGATTCATTTTCCAGACTTCTTCTCGTAGCTCCTCCAGCATGAACTTTTTCCCTCCCCCATTAGTTTTAAATTCAGAATAAATAAGATCTTAGACGGATATTTAACAAAATGCCCACTCCTATCATCATGGTCAATAGGGATGAACCACCATAACTGATGAAGGGTAGAGTGACTCCCACTGTGGGTATAATCCCGGTAGCCATCCCGATATTGACTACGACATGGAAAGTAAGTAAAACTATCACTCCCGTACTTAATAAAATACCCTCCGGATCCCGAGCAGAACGGGCGATTTTAATACCCCGATATAATAAAATTAAATAGAGGAATAAAACCATACTGGTTCCCAATAATCCCCACTCTTCTCCCAGTACTGAGAAAATGAAGTCAGTATGCTGTTCTGGAAGAAAATGCAACTGACTCTGGGACCCTTTTAAAAATCCCTTGCCCAAAATCTGTCCTGCCCCGATGGCAATTTTGGATTGGGTAATATGATACCCCGCTCCCAGAGGGTCCCGGGAAGGATCAAGAAATACCAGTAGACGCGTTCTCTGATAGTCCTCCAACATTGTCCATATAAAAGGAGACAAAATCAATATCCCCAGAAAAATTTTAGCCAGATTACGTAAGGGAACTCCAGCTATGTAAAGCATGGCTAACCCTACCGGTAAAAGTACTAGTGAAGTCCCCAGATTGGGCTGCAGAGCGATAAACACCATAGGCATTAACGTAATAAGTAAAGGAACTATCAGGTCGGAGAACCGATCTAGCCGATAACGACGATCTTTCAGATAATGGCTGAGAGCCAGAATAAAACCTATCTTCATAAATTCCGAAGGCTGGAAGCCGTAAGAACCAAATCGTATCCAGCGTTGGGCACCGGAAACCCTCGTCCCAAAAAGGAGAACCGTCACCAATAATATAAGCAGAAAGGCATAAACTCCGTAAACGAAATAGGAACTATAATGATAATCAATGATCACTACTATTATCATTATTCCCAAACCTAAACCAGCGTATATCATCTGGGTTAAATAAAATCTTTTGCCTCCCGACTGTGCCGTGGCACTGTATATCATTACCAGACCAATAACCACCAGTAAAAGAGTAATCCCTAAAAGTAAAGTATCAAAATTTCGACTCCAGTGACGATCACGGATTACCAATTTTCTTCCTCCTCAAACTCTTCTTCCGGAAGGGGAAGAAATTCTTCCTCTTTCTCCACGGTAGTTATTTCACCTACATCAGTAAGTGGTATTTCTTCTTCCCTTCTAATTAATTTATCCTCCTCTTCTATTCCTAAATAACGAGAAATAATTTTCCGAGCAAGGGGAGCAGCTGAACTGGCACCAAATTTTCCGTGCTCCACCAGTACCGCAATAGCCAGCTGAGGTTTTTCAAAGGGGGCAAAGGCTATAAACCATCCATGGTCTTCTCCCGTAGGATTCTGGGCAGTGGCAGTCTTACCAGCTACTTCTGCTCCGGGGATGCTACCGCTTCTTCCTGTACCACCGCTTTCGTTTACTGCTGCCCATAGTCCCTGCCGGAGGATTTTTATTACCTCTGCCGGAACATTTAGTTCCCCCATTTTTTCCGGAGGAAATTCTTTGATTATTTTTCCGTCGGTAGTTTCGATTCTTTTAACCAAGTGAGGACGGAAAAGGGTACCTCCATTACCAATAGCGGCAATCATGTTCGCCATATGGAGGGGGGTTACCAAAAGAAATCCCTGACCAATGGACATTATAATGGTATCTCCATAATACCAGGGTTCCCCTTTTTCCAGCCTTTTCCATTGGGGCCCGGGAACCAACCCCGGATTTTCCGAGGGAAGATCTATCCCGGTAGTTCTTCCCAGACCATAAAGATAAGCATATCGCCGTAAATTATTTATACCCACTCTTAAACTTAGTTGATAAAAGAAAATATTACAGGAAACTTTTATTGCTTCCACAATATTAACCAATCCATGCCCGTTTTTCTGCCAGCAAGAATAAGTATGAGGCACACTGCCCACGGTGAAAGTTCCAGGGCAGAAAACATACTCATTAATCCTTATCCGGTTGTCAGAAAGAGCAGCGGTAGCCGTTACCAACTTGAAAATAGAACCGGGAGGATAAAGACCTTGTAATGACCGATTGATAAGCGGATGTCGCGGATCGGTCGCCAGTTTTTCCCACTGCTCCCGGGAAACCAAGTGAGAAAGAAGATTAGGGTCATATCCTGGCTTACTTACCATGGCTAATATCTCTCCCGTGGCCGGGTCTAGAATTACCACCGCTCCTGTCTGATTACTCATCGCTTCTTCTGCAATTTCCTGTAAATGTTTATCAATGGTGAGAATTAAATTTGCTCCCGGTCCCGAATCTTTCACGGTAACTACGTTTAACTGTTTGCCGTAAGCGTTAACTTCTACCCAGACCCCTCCGTCTTCCCCCCGCAAGTAATGGTCGTAAACCTTTTCTATTCCCGTTCTTCCCACAATATCCCCCAAGCGGTAGTCCTGGTCTTTAAGTTCTAGAAAATCCTCTCCGGAAATTTCCCCTACATAACCCAAAAAATGTACTCCTATTTCTCCCGCAGGATAATATCGTTGAGCTTCTGTCTCGATAAAAACCCCCGGGAGTTCGTTTCTCCTTTCTTCAATAATACCTGCTAAGTCTTTCCCTATGTCTTCTTTAACCTTAACCGGCTCGAAGGGAAGTTTCTCCCCTTTAACAATAATTTCCTCAATTTCCTGGGAGGACATCTGGAGAATTTCCGCTAATGTCTGGATAAACGATTTTTCGTGGGGCACATCTTGCGGGATAACATAAAGGGAATACACCGGACGATTGCCTGCCAGAATCCTTTTTTCACGATCATAAATAAATCCCCGAACAGCCCGCTGCCTTATCACCCGTAAACAATTATTTTCGGATTGGCGGTAAAATTCCGGTCCTTTTATTACCTGAAGATAAAATAATCTTCCCGCTAGAATAAGGAAACAGATAAAAATAAAATAACCCAGATTGTTAAGCCGCAATCGTGAAAGTTCGCTCTGGGAAAAATATAAAATCGGTCTGGGAAGCCTCACTTGCGGAACCTCGAGTGCCTTTCTATCCACTTAATAATAAAGAATAATAAAGGGCCCACTACACTATTATAAAAGGCACCGGGAACATTCACTGTCCACCAATGTTTTCCCACCGAAGATTGAGTCCGGAAAGTAAGAAATATGAGCGAAAAAATTATTCCATTCAGTATAGTGGCAAGAAAAACCAGAATTGCCTGCATGATGAAGTTTTCTTTATATATTTTTCTCTCCAGAGAGGCAGTAAGAAATCCGATTACAGTTTTACTAAGAGCATTACTACCCAGAAGAAAACCTGAAAAAATATCTTCTGCCAATCCTCCTAGAAACCCGAAAAGAGTGGCCCGGCTGATGCTTAAATATAAACCAGTGTATACTACTACAATAAGAATAAGATCCAATCCCGCTTCTTTTATTCTCAAATAGGGCAGCACCGTGGTCTGCAGTATGATAGCTCCACATAAGATAGCCCCAATCTTCAAACCCCGCATCTTTTACATTCCTTTTTTCGAAGGAGCATAACCTTTACCCGGAATCTCTTTTATTACTATTACTTCTTCCAGACGATCAAAATTGACTGAGGGTTTTACCTCTGCTTCCAGGGCCAGACCATTTTCTTTTATTCTCACCAGCGTAACTACTCCAATCGATAAGCCCTTGGGAAAAATCCCTCCCTCTCCCGAGGAAAGAACAATATCACCTGTTCGAACGTCATCCTCTCCCGAAAGATACTTCATGATACAGAAATCACTGTGAAACTGGCCCACTACTACTCCCTGCGCTCGTGATCGCTGAATAAGAGCACTGATGGCAAAACCAGGATCTTGCATCAATATTACCTTCGAAACTACGGGAGCAGTTTCTATTACTTTCCCTACCACTCCCTTAACGGTGATCACCGGCATATCTTTTTTAATACCGCTGGAAGAGCCTTTATCGACGAAGATGGTAATTGCCCAGGAAGTCGTATCCCGACCAATAATTTTTCCCACCACCATTGGATATTCCGACTGTTGCATAAATTCTGTTAGCTGTTGTAGTCGGCGATATGCCAGATTTTCTTCTCTTAATCGTATATTTTCTTGAACCAGAGCATCTAGCTGCCCATGAAGATGATAAGTCTCGGACCGCCAATTCCGAAATTCTTTAAGCTGAAGACAGAGATCAGTGAAAGAGCGGTAGGATCGCATCACTATTTTCTGAAAGGGAGAGAATAGGACAAAGAATCCACCCTTTAGCCAAACGGTAGATTCTCTTTTTAGAGAATCAGCAATAAGAAGATTAACCGAAAGGAAAATCAGAATTAGCAGAGTAATGATTTCTTTTTTTTGTATTCCATTTCTTCCTATACCCATCATCAACTTGCGCTTAGAAGAACCTTTTTCAGCATTTCTTCATTATCCAGTACGTTACCGGTTCCCAGAACCACGCAAGATATGGGATCATCGGCTATGTGCACCGAAAGACCGGTCTCCTCCCGCACCCGTTCATCTATTCCCTTAAGCAAAGCTCCGCCTCCTGTAAAAACAATGCCTCGTTCCGCGATATCTGCTGAAAGTTCGGGAGGGGTTCTCTCCAGCGTATCTTTCACTGCCTGAACAATAGCAATCACCGGTTCATTAAGGGCCTCTCTTATTTCTTCACTACTAATTTTAAGAGTTTTAGGAACGCCGGCAATTAAATCCCGACCTTTTACTTCCATGGTTTCATTTTCTTTCAGGGGATAAGCACAACCAATTTTAATCTTAATCTCTTCCGCTGTCCGTTCACCAATCAGTAGATTATAGTTTCGCTTTATGTATTGAATGATGGCTTCGTCCATTTCATCTCCCCCTACCCGGATGGACTGACAGTGGACAATACCGGAGAGAGAAATTACCGCCACCTCGGTAGTTCCCCCACCAACATCCACCACCATATTTCCAGAAGGTTCGGCAATGGGCAAACCAGCTCCAATAGCGGCTGCCATCGGCTCCTGAATAAGATAGATCTCTCTCGCTCCCGCATGGGCGGCAGAATCTCTTACTGCTCTTTTTTCTACCTCCGTAATTCCCGAGGGAACACTGATCATAATGCGCGGGCGAATTAAAGTTTTCCGATTATGCACCTTGGAGATGAAATGCCGAAGCATATATTCGGTAATTTCAAAATCGGCAATTACTCCATCTTTCATAGGTCGGACAGCCATAATACTGCCCGGAGTTCTTCCTAACATATTTTTTGCTTCGATCCCGAAAGCAAGCGGGACGTTGGTCCCCTTCTGTATTACTACCACTGAAGGTTCTCGCAAAACTACCCCTCTCCCCTTAACGTATACTTTCGTGTTAGCAGTGCCGAGATCGATGGCCATATCATTAGAAAAAAGACCCCACAGAAAATCAAATAACATATTTTTCCTCCTCTTTCTACGCTTTCCAAGACTTTTGCGCGTTAAAAAATACCTCGATGGGAAAGCGCTTTAAGTATACCACATCCGGACCAAAAATTCATCTTTAAAAATGGATAACTGTGGAGAATTGACAATAATATCGTTTTATGCTAAATTTAAAATAATCTTTAAAAGGAGGATTTTTTCGTTAATCGTTCTTTTATTTATTTAGCTATTGTGTGGCATCACCATCAACCTCTTTACCGCAATATGTCCCGCGAACTAGGACGCGGCTCCTGCCTTCTACCGTGGGTAAGACTGCACTGTCTCAAAAATTATTACCGCCTGGCCGCTTTACTAAAAAATTATCCCGAAGTCCATTTAACTATCAGTCTGACTCCAGTTCTCTTATGGCAGATAGAAGAATATCTTTATAGCGGGGTTACTGATTTAGATCTGGAATTATGTTTGAAACCTTCTTCCCACCTTACCTCCATGGAGAAAGAGTATCTACGGATTAACTTTTTCCCCGCTTTTCCAGAATACCGTATTTTCCCTTTTCCCCGCTACCGGGAACTTTATCAAAAGAAGATTGATCAACAATCCTTTACCGAGCAGGATTATACGGATTTGAAAATGTGGTTTAACCTGTCCTGGTTTTCCCCCGAATTTCGTACCCGGGGGGTTACTTTAGAAGATAGAAGTAAGGTTTCACTCACCAAATGGCTACAAAAAGGTAGAAATTTCACTGCTAAAGATCTTCGGGAAATGATTGCTCAACAATATAAGATTATGCGTAACATAATTCCTCTTCATCGAAAATTACAGGAAAAAGGACAGATAGAGGTTTCGGTTTCCCCTTATTATCACCCCCTACTTCCTTTAATTTATGATTCTGCTAGTGATAAAATTGCTCGTCCAGCCGCTTTCCCTTTAAGGTTTCACCGCCCGGAAGATGCCTATGCTCAGATAATACAGGCTAAGGAATTTTACCAGCAAAAATTCGGTTCTCCTCCCAAGGGAATGTGGCCCGCCGAAGGAGCTATCAGTCCCACCACCATAGAACTTTTATCCCGGGCGGGAATTAAATGGATTATTAGTGACCAGGAGGTATTGCGGCAAAGCGGAGACCATGGTTATGCCGTGGACGATCCCCAGGTACTGGGAAAGCCATATTTATTGACAGATGTAGTTCTGGCATCTCCGGTAAGTATTTTCTTCCGCGATACCCAACTTTCCCAGGCCATTGCCTCAAGTTATCCTTCTTACCAGGACTATCATCAGGCAGTAGAAGAATTTTTGACTTTAGTAAAGAAAAAATACTCGGAAAAAGAAAATCGTGCCCGGGACCTTATTGTCACCGTTGTCTTGGATAGCAAAAATACCTGGGAAAGTTACCGAGACGATGGTCAGGAATTCTTACATTATCTTTATCGGCGGCTGGAGGAGGAAAAAATTAAAACCGTAACCTTATCCGAATATCTGGAAGGTAATCCTTATCGAGATATCCCTGCTCATCCTCCCGACTCCCATGCCTCACTTACCCGCCTCTTTACCGCTTGCTGGATTGATGAAAAAGGGTCACATCACGAAACCAGTCTTGGCACGAGAATGGGAGAACCGGAAGAAAACCGCGCCTGGGAATTACTCAAAATGACCAGAGACGATCTGGAAAAAACCGGGGCTACCTATCATACGCATTCCCTGGCTTTCCGGTCAATGTATGCTGCCGAAGGGAGTGACTGGTTCTGGTGGTATGGAAAAAAACAGGAAAGTAGGCAGGAATATCTTTTTGATGATCTTTTCCGTAAACATTTAAAAAATGTTTACTTGCTTACTGGACAGTTATCTCCTTTAGTCCTTAACCCACCAATTGTGCCCCACGGACCGGTATGGTCATTTAATCAACTACTGGAGAGGATTCCTCGTCCTTTACCCCTCACTATTGAAACCGCTTACCCGGGAGTGGTTCACTGGGGAATTAATAACTGGCAGGAAGTAAAAGAATCCCCCTTGGAACCGGTTAGTGGTGGCGCCATCACTTCTTATCTTTTCCGGGCAACGCTAGGACCTTTTGAAGAGCGCGTTCGAGAAATAAATTTCACTTTCCGTTGGGCTGATGGATGCTGGGAAGGAAGAGATTTCCATCTTTTAATAGATTAAGAATTTTTTCCTAGTCTCAGTAGATGCCGGGCATTTTCCCCTAGAATGGCTTCCCTTTCCTTATCCGTGAAGGGTATTCCCATTAAAAAATTTATTTCCTCCCGGGGATGACAAAAAGGATAGTCAGTCCCAAAAAGAATTTTCTCCACTCCATGAGTACGAATAATTTCTAAAACGGAATTCTGGCTAAGAACAGGTGAAACATAAGAAGTATCAAAATAAACTTTCTCCCCCAGAAGATACTTGGCAACCTCTTCCCAAACCAGATAACCTCCAAGATGAGCAGCAATTACTTTTAAATTGGGGAAGAGACGGAGAACTTTCTTCAACTTCTGGGGAGTTCCCCTTATTCTTTTCCGAGGAGAGATAAGATTACCCATATGAAACAAAACTACCAATTCTTCCTCTTCCGCTGCTTGATAAATTGTCCATAATCGTTTTTCGTCGGGAGAAAATTCCTGGAGTTCGGGATGAAGTTTAATCCCTTTCAAACCTAATTTTTTAATGCGAAAAATTTCCTTCTTATTATCAGGGAAATCGGGATGAATGGCCCCAAAAGCTTCTATATCGGGAGCCTTTATTTTTGCTAGCCAATCATTAATGGAAGTAACTTGATCGGGACGGGAAGCTACTCCCTGCACCACCGAGATGTCTACTCCTGCCCCTTGCATATCTCTCCGTAACCCGGTAAGATTTCCTTCGGCCACCACTTCGGTTTTAAATACCTCCTGGAGACGCAGGATAGCGGTGGAGGCTACAGCATCAGGGAAAATATGTACATGAATATCAACAGTGATTTCTCGCAATTTTGCTACACTCTTTATTTTTTCAAAAATGGAGGGCAAATCCAAGAAGGTGAACGTTTTCCTTAACAATTCCTCTTTCTATTTGGCGGGTCAGATAGGCATAATCAGTTACCAGAGGACCCAATTTAAATCCCAGACCAAGGGTTAAATGTCCGTAATGGGAGCCAATGCGGAAAATATAATTGGAAAGATATTGTTCCATTCCATAGGAAATAGCTCCCTCGGCTTCTTCCCAGTCCAAAGAAATAATTAGACTCTCCATTACCGGAAAACTAATTCCCATTTTCCATTGCTGGGGGATAACCTGAAGGGAATCATAAATTAAAGTATTGGAAAGATCGGAAATGGTTATCCCTAACCGCCGCTGAGGACCCCACTGATAAAGAAAACCGAGATCCCAGGCCCATTTATATTGGAGGCCTAAAGAACTAAAGCGTACATTTACTCCCCAGTTTAAGCGCGAAATTAATCCGGCATAAGTTAAAACTACTTCTTGCTCTTCCATCTCCCGGAAGAAACTGGTAGCAAAACGAATTTTCTCTGCCGGGGAAAAGACATAACTTATTCCGTAGGCACTAATTTGCAATGGAAAATTATACTGTAAAAAAATCCTTCCCTCAGTGAGTTGGAAAACTCCTGCTGGATTGTAGAAAACAGTATAGTGATCATCCGCTATCGCCAGAAAAGTATTCCCCATGCCCGCTGCTCGGGGACTATTTAGGGCCAGTGATGAAAGGGGTAAGAGCATTATCCCCGTTCCTATCAAAATCATAAACTTGATTACCCGGTTTTTCATCTTTTCTTCCTTCCTGGAGCAAATTAAGTCATTTCTGCCGGGCTTTCTGACCGTATTTTTCCCAGTGTATAACTTCCTCCAGGGAACGCTTGTGGGGTAAAGAAGGTTCGGCAGCGGAATAACCTATAGGGATCAAGCTTACCAGTTTATATCCCGCGGGAACTCCAAGAATATCCAGCACCTTAGAAGCGTAATATTTCTTTTCCCCGGCCACCCAGCAGGAACCCAGCCCCTGAGCTTTGGCCGCTAAAAGAATATTTTCGGTAGCTGCGCATCCATCTTCCAGATAAAAATGGGTGTCGCGGCAACAGACTACTATACACACGGGAGCATCAACCATAAACTTACCATAATCAGTTAATTCCGCGATTTTTCGTTGGATTTCCTTTTGAGTTACCACGATGAACTCCCAGGGTTGCAAATTCGCCGCGGTAGGTGCTAAGTGAGCAGCATCAATAATATCCTCGATAATTTCCATTGCTACTGGGCGTTTATCAAAATTGCGAACACTTCGACGGGTTTTTAAAATCTTCATTACCTCCGACATGGCTTTTCCTCCTTTCTGATTAATCACGACTGGCTACACTTAGTTTTTCAAAAAGGAATGCGGGAGTAATGAACCCACCGGGTATTATTTGAACTTCCCGGCTTATAGAAGCGATATTATTCATTGCTTCCAGAGCATTGCCCGCCACCATGACATTTTTAACCCGGCCAGTAATTTCACCCTGCTCAATTTTAAAAGCCAAATCTACATTAACCGAAAATTCACCTGCCAGAATATTACTTTGTCCCGCTCCCATGACTTGGTCCACCAGCAGGCCTTCTTTCAGATTCCGGATCATTTCTGGGTAAGGAACTTCACCAGGAGAAATCACTATATTGTTAAATTCAGGAGAGGGAGGGCCAGTGAAATTCCTTCTCCCATTCCCGGTGCTTTTGGTTTTCATGCGGGCAGCGGTCTGCAAATCAAAAATAAAATTGGTCAGAATTCCACCATTTACTACCGGGGTCCTCTGGGTGGGCACTCCTTCATCATCTATCGGTGAACTGCCCGGTTGAAAATCCATTTCTCCCGCATCGAAAATATTAAGCCGGGAATCAAAGACTTTTTTCCCTCGATACTGAGAAAGAGGAGAGGCACCTTTCTGAACTATTTTCCCATTCACTCCCAGCATTAAAGGAATAAGCAAAGCATAAATCGCTTTTGGATTAAAAATAACCGGCATTTTACCGGAAGGCAACTTCACCACTTGTTCGCTATACCGAAATTTTTTTATTATCTCTTCCACCAGGTCAAAAATCTTGATATCTTCGCGACGACAGCTAACCGTTCCTTCGCTCACCCAGAGGATATCCTGTTCCCGCGCCAGAATGCCAGTAATATCCACTCCCAGAATTGTTTTCCGATACTGCAGTCGCATCCCGCGGGTGTTAAAAATTCCCACTTCCTTCTTAACACGAGTAATACCCACGTAACAGCGAATATCCGGATTATAGGCGTGAATTTTTTTAATAACTTTTTCTCCGGATTTCACTGCCTCCTCCCGCGAGTGTTGAAGTATCTGGTCATCAAACAATTTTACCGAAGTGGGCTCTGCTTCTCCTGGAAACTGAAACCCGGCTTCTTCCCCGAATTGCGTCGCTACCAGGGCATTCTCTAACAGCAAAGAAGGACCCCGCATATCGGTAGTACTGGAAAAACCAAGGCGTCCATTCCTTATTACTCGCAACCCTACTCCTTCAATAAACTTTGAATCGATGGACTTCAATTTATCATTTTCGAACTCTACCGGGATCCTTTCTTCTTTAATCCAGTAAACCTCCGCTTCGTCAGCTCTTTTTCTAGCTAGATTAAGCAGTTCTTCCATTATCAACGACCTCCAATTAAAACATTCTGAATGCGAATATGGGGACTGCCAAAGGAGACCGGAAGCGGAGATTGAGCCCCTTTGCCGCATCCCCCTCCACTATTAATAATCACTAAATCATTACCAATGGCATCAATATTTTTAAGTGTCTCAAAAACATTTCCGGTAAGAGTAAGATCCCTCACTCTTCCGGCTAACTTTCCCTTCTGGATTAGAAAGGCTTCTTCGGCACTGAAGGTAAACATTTCACCATTTGTCTGCCCACCGCGAGCACCCCGGACATACAATCCCTCCGAGGTTTCTTCCAGTATTTCCTCAAAACTTTTTTCCCCGGGCAGAATATAAGTATTAGACATGCGCACAATGGGACGATGGGCGTAATTAATAGCCCGAGCATTCCCGGTAATTCCTTCTTCCATTTTACCAGCCGTCTCTCGAGAATGCAACCTTCCCACCAGAATTCCATTTTTAATCAAGAAAGTTTCTGAAGAAGGAACCCCTTCATCATCGTAACAATAGTAACCCCGGTATCCTTTTAAAGTAGCATTATCCAAAATGTGGAGATTATCCACCCCAAATTGATTCCCTAACTTCATCATTTCTCGTAAACGTTCATTTTCATAAATTAAATCTCCTTCACTAATATGTCCAAACGCTTCGTGAGCAAACACTCCTGCTAGTTTGTGATCGATGATTACTGTATAACGATCGCCGGTTACCGGGACCGCATCCAGTAAGGCTACTGCCCGAAGACCAGTGTCTTCCACTAACGAGTGTTTACCTTCTATTGCCAGAAAGCCTTCGGTAGTGCTACCAAATGACTCACTCGCTGGCTGGACATTACTACCTTCCCGGGCAATGGCCTGAACTACTGCTACCACTTCGCACCACTCCTGTTTTAGATAGCTACCTTCCGAATTGACAAAATATTTGGTGAGAAAGACGTCATGGTAACGAACGGAGGTAGTTTGAATGCGAGGAATTTTTAATAGAATACCATTGTATTCCTCCATAAGATTTTTCTTTTCTGCCAAAGAGATCTCCCGGGGATCCTTTTTAATAACTACTTTTACCTCATCCCTAATCCGGCGAGCGGAAGCCATTCGGGTAAAACTTTTCCCTACCAGACGGGCAGCTTCTATCGCCAAGGTGATATAATGGGATAATTCTTCCGGATCTTGAAAAGATACACTTCCCCAGCCTCCATTAACTATAGCCCGGACAATTCCTCCCCGGCTGGTACTAATACCAATATTTTCCAGTTCCTTCCCCAGATACTCCACCACCGTTCTTTGACTTTCTTCAAACCGGATATCTACGTAGTCGGCATTAGATTTTTTGATTGCTTCTTCCAGCAAGGACTGCATTCTGGATTCCTCCTCGAGAAATTCATTATATCATACCAATTTTTGCTGGCCGATCTTTCCGGGAGTGAGATTTTAACTTCTGCCATATCTGTTCTACCTGTTTGCGGGTCTCCTCTTCAGTTCCACGATTATCTACTATAAAATCGGCCTGCTTTATTTTTTCCTCCCAAGGGGATTGAGCAGCAATTCTTGCCTCCGCTTCGTCCCAGGAGAGATGATCTCTTTTTATTAGCCTTTCTCTTTGTTGCTCCCGATCGGAAATAACCACAATTACCCGATCCAGAGGGACCCATTGCTGTTCCAAAATTATTGCCCCTTCCACCAGTACAATCCCTTCTCGGGCCTTTAGGGTGGCTTCACTAATCGATTTTTTCAAAGCGGTAGCAATGTAAGGATGAAGAAGACGATTTAATTTTTCGCGCGCTCGGGCGTCAGAAAATATTATCCTGCCCAGTTTTTGACGATTAATAGTCTGGTCAGAATGGAGAATCTCCAAGCCAAAAACTTCTACTAACTTTTCCCAAGCGGGCTTACCTGGTAAATAAACCTCGTGAGCTACCTTATCAACATCAACCACCACTGCTCCCAGTTGTTGAAAGTATTTCCTTACCAGACTTTTCCCGCCGGCGATTCCACCCGTAAGTCCCACTATCAATTTCACCACTGACCCCCCAGAAATTCCAGCAAATTAGGAATCTTTTCCAGAGTAATTATTTCCTCCCCAGATGAAAGTTGAATTTCAAAAATCCTGCTGGAAAAAATGGGATTTATTTTCCAGCTTTGATAGGAAAAAGCTAGACGCAGATTCTCCTTCTTCCAATCCAGCACTGTCTTTCTGGCAAACCATTTACCCCCTTCTTCAATCCAGTCAGAAGACTCCCATACCATTACCAGATTTTCTTTCTGATCATAAATCTCATTGCGAAGAATAATATAAGGAGGAACTTTCACCTGAATTTTTTGTTTATAACCTTCAGGAAGGTAAACCATTTCCAGCAAATAATTTCCTTCCTTTCCCCGAGAGCTTAACTTTTCCAGAGAAACTATCTGGTAACCAGAAGCTAATAGCGTCTGACTGAAAAGGCCCTCCAGAAAGTCCTCCCCTTTCCAGCCGAGTTTTTTTAGTTCGGGAGAGAGAAATTCTTCCAGAGAGACTCGTCCCTGGTAACCCTGGCGATAAAGGGGTAGATAAAAAAATACTTCCTGTTGATCATAGGTAAGAATAGTAATGGGCAAGCCAAGAAAACCTAAAGTTTCCAATCGTAAGCGATCGGGCTTCTGGTAGTAAATCATCTCGGGAAGAACATACCTGGCCTCATTCCATTTTACTTCTAATTGGGCGCGCCCTTGAAAGCTTTGAACTTCTAACCGGCGAGCATTCATCCTCTCTATAATCTGGCCAGGAAGAATTTCCTTTTCCACTCGGACCGGAGGATAAGCACATCCAGAAATGAAAAATATTCCCCCCAGAAACCAGATAAATTTTTTTTGCCGGGGAGACATTTAAACTCTCCGCCCGAGATTTCGGGAATTAATTATCACCGTACCAAGATTCTCGGAAAAGGGAGGTTCAACTAATCCCACTTCAGTAATAAATTTCGTAATAAATTTTGCCGGAGTGATATCAAAAGCAGGATTATATACCTTTAAATCTCGAGGGGCGATTTCTTTACCCAGCCCGGCAATCACTTCCTTGGGACTTCTCTGTTCAATAGGAATCTTGTCCCCGCTAGGTGTATCAAAATCAAAGGTGGAAAGAGGGGCCGCTACATAAAAAGGAATGCCATGTTCCCGGGCCAGAATGGCTAGATTGTAAGTACCAATTTTATTGGCAGTATCACCATTAAGGGCAATTCTATCAGCCCCTACTATCACACAGTCAATTTTCCCCTCTCCCATTACTTGGGCGGCCATATTATCGCAGATAAGAATGGTTTCCACTCCTTTTTGCAATAATTCCCAGCAGGTAAGACGGGCTCCCTGGAGTAAAGGACGAGTTTCACATACATAAACCAGTAGCTTTTTCCCCTTTTCTTTAGCTAAGAAAATTGGTGCTAGTGCAGTACCATACCCGGAAGTGGCCAGACCTCCAGCATTACAGTAAGTAAGAACGGTATCTCCCCCATGTAATAGATGGAGTCCATTTTTCCCTATTTGCTGGCATACCTGCTGGTCTTCTTCCAGAATCTTCTGGGCCTCATTTAGCAGAGCGATTTTAATATCCGAAATTTTTTTCGGGCGATTTTTTTGAGCCGCTTCCCTCATTCTTTCTAATGCCCAGAATAAATTTACCGCGGTGGGGCGAGTCTTTGAAAGTACCCGGATAACTTTGTTTAATTCTTTCTCGAAAGTGATATAATTTCGAGCTCGGCTCTTCCAGATTCCCAATACTAATCCCCATGCTCCTGCGATACCAATGGCCGGAGCTCCACGCACTCGCATTTTCCGGATAGCTTCTTCCACTTGACGGTAATGATGACAAATCCGGTAACTTACCCGCCAGGGTAGTAGAGTTTGATCGAGGATCACTACCTTCCCGTCCTCCCATCTTACGGGAAGTAGGTTAGAAATATTCACCCCCTCTACCCCCATCAGTATAGCCCACCGCAAACAAAGAGAATATTTTTAAAATTTTTTTATCCCTTGATCGAGTCGTAGTTGAACGCTTTTCCGGTGAGCATCCAGTCCTTCAATTTTAGCAACTATATCCAGCACAGAAGCCATTTTCTTGAGAGCTATTGAAGTACAGAATATCACATTAGATTTTTTGATAAAATCCTTTACCCCCAGCGGAGAAAAGAAACGGGCGGTACCGCCAGTAGGTAGAATATGATTAGGTCCGGCGACATAATCTCCGACTGCTACTGGAGAAAAGTTTCCCAAGAAAATGGCTCCCGCATTACGAATTTTAGGCAGAATATTAAGAGAATCCTTTACCATTAAAACCAAATGTTCGGGAGCAAAAAGGTTGGCTCCCTCAATGGCTTCATCCAGGTTATGACTTATTATAATAGCGCCAAATTTTTTCAGTGACTGCTCGATTATTGCTTTCCGAGAAAGATTAGCTAATTGCAGTAAAATTTCCTTTTCTACTTTCTGCGCTTGCTCCGGGGAAGGGGTAATCAGAATGGAGGTAGCATCCTCCCCGTGTTCTGCCTGAGAAAGTAAATCAGCGGCTACCCATGCGGGATCGGCATTATCATCAGCGATAATAAGTATTTCACTGGGACCGGCAATACTTTCAATATCTACCTCCCCAAAAACCATTTTCTTAGCGAGAGCCACGTAAATATTACCCGGACCCACGATTTTGTTAACTCGGGGAATAGTTTTGGTTCCATAAGCCAGAGCAGCAATGGCCTGAGCACCGCCTATTCGATAAATCTCTTTAATTCCCAGGACATCGGTCATGGTCAGTAAATAAGGATTTATTTTTCCCCGGGGACCGGGAGGGGTGCAGAGAGCAATTTCTTTCACTCCGGCAACCCGAGCAGGGGCAGCCATCATCATTAAACTGGAAACTAAAGGCGCAGTGCCACCAGGAACGTAAAAACCTACTCTCTCCAGGGGGAGACAAATCTGTCCCAGCCAAGTTCCTTCTTCGATTTTCATCCAGGAAGAAAGTTGTTCTCGCTGATGAAAATCCAGCAATCGCTGATAAATCAATTGCAGACTATCCAAAACACCACTTTTAACCTGCTGCCGAGCAGCGGCAATTTCTGCGGCCGAGACAGAAAGAAGTTCCGGAGTTAATTTTACTCCATCAAAACGGAAAGTATATTCCAGAAGAGCTTCATCCCCCCCGGTTTTCACCGCCGCCAATATTTCTGCCACCATCTTCTGTGCCTTTTCTGGGGCGGGTTTACCACCAGCATAACCTTCTCCGGAAGGTATCTCCCGGCGTAGAATCTGAAAAATTTTTCTTTTTTCCTGGGGATTACTGAAACGGAGGATTTTTATCACGGACCATCCTCAAGAGTTGATTTAATGGGAAGCTTCAATTTTTCAGGACATTTTTCCCGGGCAATGGAGTCCAGAATTCCGTTAACAAATTTACTCGATTCTTCACCGCCGTACTTCTTGGCCAATTCTACCGCTTCATTAATAGTAACTGTACCCGGAATATCAGGAAGATATAAAAGTTCCCCAATAGCCAACCGCAGAATGTTCCGGTCTACCATAGCCATACGATCAATTCGCCAATTCTGAGCATACTGTGAGAGCAGATCATCGATTATCTTTCGATTCTGTAAGATAAGCTTTAATAATTCGAGAGAAAATTGTTGAATGGAGGGCAAACAGTTACGAAAGGGTTCAAAATTGGTAATAATTTCTTCGATCTCAACATTAACTAAATCAATCTGATACATCATCTGGAGAGCTAATTCGCGAGCCTTTCGCCGTGCGCCCATGATTATTTTTTAGCATCTCCCATTTGGTCATACAAGTTAGCCATTTCAATGGCGGCCAGAGCCGCATCCCAGCCTTTATTCCCGTCCTTGGTTCCCGCCCTTTCAATAGCCTGTTCCAGAGTATCAGCGGTGATCACACCAAAAATGGTAGGCACGCCGGTTTGCAGAGCAGTCTGGGCTACTCCCTTTGCCGCTTCTGCCGCAATGTATTCAAAATGAGGAGTAGCTCCCCGGATGACTGTCCCCAGACAAATCACCGCATGGTATTTTCCACTTTTTGCCATACGGAAAGCGGTAGCGGGAATTTCAAAAGAGCCAGGGACCCATGCCAGCTCAATATTCTCATCTTTCGCTCCATGGCGATAGAGACAATCCAACGCTCCTTCTAATAATTTCTTAGTAATAAATTCATTGAACCGGCTGATCACAATAGCAAATTTCTTTGCAGTAGCATCTAACTTACCTTCGTAAATCTTTGGCATCTTTCCGCTCCTTTCTAAACCTCCAGAAGATGACCCATCTTTTCCTGTTTGGTACGGAGATAATTCTGATTATTTACATTGGGGGTAATTTTTATAGGAACCCTTTCTACTACTTTTAATCCATAGCCTTCCAGACCAACGATTTTGCGAGGATTATTAGTCATTAATCGTATATATCTCACTCCTAGATCCACCAGAATCTGGGCTCCAATTCCATAGTCCCTGAGATCGGGTTTGAATCCTAAATACTGGTTGGCCTCCACCGTATCCAATCCTTGATCCTGAAGCACATAGGTTTTAATTTTATTAGCTAAACCAATCCCCCGACCCTCCTGACGCATGTAAAGCAAAATACCCTTCCCTTGCTGTTGGATCATTCGCAACGCCTGGATTAATTGTTCTCCGCAGTCACAGCGGAGAGAACCAAATACATCACCAGTAAGACATTCATCATGAACTCTTACCAGAATCTGCTCTTCCGGTAAAACTTCTCCTTTCATCAAAGCTAAATGCTGTTTATGGTCGATCTCGGTCTCGTAAAGATAAAGAGTAAAGTCGCCAAACCGAGTAGGTAATTTGGTAACCGCTATTCTCTTGACCAGCTTTTCTGTCTGCCGGCGATATTTAATAAGATCGGCAATAGAAATAATTTTTAACCCATGTTTACGAGTAAATTTTATTAGATCGGGAAGTCGGGCCATTGTTCCATCATCATTCATAATCTCACAAATAACTCCTGCCGGATAAAACCCTGCCAAACGCGCAAGATCCACCGCCGCTTCTGTCTGGCCGGCTCTTTCTAAAACTCCTCCATTCCGGGCCCGGAGAGGGAACACGTGACCCGGACGAACCAAGTCCTCAGGTTTGATTTCCGGATTCAACACTGTTTTAATAGTAATCGCACGATCATAGGCAGAAATTCCAGTGGTCACCCCTTTTCTTGCCTCCACCGAAATAGTAAAGGGAGTCCCAAAGCGAGAGGTATTCTCGGCTACCATATTGGGAATGCGTAACTCGTCCAGGCGTTCCCCAATAATTGGCAGGCAGATAAGACCTCGGCCGTAACATGCCATAAAATTTATTGCCTCCGGGGTCACCTTTTCCGCTGCCATAGTAAGATCCCCTTCATTTTCCCGATCCTCATCATCTACCACCACTACTATCTTTCCCTGGCGTATATCCTCAATTGCCTCGGGAATAGCATTAAACTTGAACTTTGAACGACCAACCATCAATAATCCCTCCCCAACCGGAATTACTTTATCAAATGAAACCGTGTTCCTGCAGGAACTCCGGAGTAATACTGGTTTCCAAAGGAAACTTATGGCCAATTAATTTCTCAATGTATTTACCAACTACATCTACTTCTAAATTAACTCGATCTCCCTTGTCTTTTAAGCCCAGAGTGGTTACCTGAGCAGTATAAGGTATAAGAAAAACACTGAATTCTGTCTCCCGAATCTCCACTACCGTAAGACTGATTCCATCTATTCCGATGAATCCCTTGGGAACAATATAATTCATCAGGTCCGCAGTCGTCTGGAACCACAACCAGAATCCTCTTTGAGTAGGAACTTTCTCTTTTAAAACTCCCACACCATCTACATGCCCTTGCACCAGATGTCCACCCAGACGATCACTCAATCGCAGGGGACGCTCCAGATTCACCTTCTTCCCCGCTGATAATGCTCCCAGAGTAGTTTTCCTTAAAGTCTCTTCTCCCAGTTCTACCGTAAAATCCCGGGTAGAAAATTCTACCACCGTAAGGCATACACCGTCAACGGCAATACTCCCTCCCCGCTGAATATCAGTTAATACCTTATCCGCTTGGATATTCAGCCGGATCAGATTTTGATAGGGAATAATACTTTTTATCTCCCCAATTTCCTCAATTAGTCCGGTAAACATGACCTTTTTACTGTTTTACTTCGGGATATCCTTCTATCAGTATTTCCTCTCCCAGTCGCCGTACCTGCCACTTTTCTATCTTCCAGGCCTGTGCTACCTTCTCCACCCCTTCTCCCGCTACTACACTGATAGCTTTTTCTCCCCCGATAATACGAGGGGCTATAAAAAAAAAGATTTTATCTACTACTCCTGCTGCCAGAGCAGAAGCATTAATAGTCCCCCCGCCCTCAATTAATACACTGGTAATTTCCCTTTTCCCCAGTTCTTCCACCAACTTTTCAAAACTAATCTGCCCCTTCTCCTCCATTACTAAAACCTCCACTCCCCGGGATTGCAATTTTCCAATTTTATCCTTGGCAGCCAGGGGAGAAGTAACTATTAAAGTAGGATACTCCCCGGTATTCTCCAGTACACGAGCCTTTAGCGGGATTCGCAGTTTACTATCCAATACTATTCGGAGCCATTTTTTGCGAAAGCCTTGGTAACTGGAACTTACACCCTGGTAACGAACGGTTAAGAAAGGATTATCCGTCAGAACTGTGTTTATTCCTACCAGAATCGCATCTACCTGCCAGCGCAACCAATGGGCATAATGGCGAGCAAATTCACTCGTAATCCACCGGGAATCACCAGTGCGCGTAGCAATTTTCCCATTCAAACTCATAGCTGCTTTCATAATAACAAAAGGCCTTCCGGTAGTTTTATATTTAAGATAAATCTCATTTAACTTAACAGCCTCTTCTTTCATTAATCCTACGCGAGTAGATATTCCGGCATTCTGAAGAGTTTTCAATCCTTTTCCCATTACTCGTCGGTCAGGATCTAACATAGCTACTATTACTTCTTTAACCCCGGCATCGATAATACGGGGAACACAGGGAGGAGTGCGTCCAAAATGAACACAGGGCTCCAGATTCACATAAAGAACTGCTTCTCGTGCCTTTTCTCCTGCTTGTTGCAGAGCATTAATCTCGGCATGGGGTTCTCCCGCCCGGCGGTGAAATCCGCGACCGACAACTTGCCCCTCCCTTACCAGCACGCTACCTACCAAGGGATTGGGAGAAGTCATTCCCTGACCTTTTCGAGCCATTTTTATTGCTAGTTGCATATATTTTTTATCTAACGGAGAAAAATTCCCCATTGTTTTTTCAAAGATCAGCATATTGAACTTTGGTTCCCAGAAGCGCTTCTACAAATTTTCGGGGATTAAATTCTTCCAGATCTTCTAATTCTTCACCCACCCCAATTAATTTGACCGGAATATTCAATTCTTCTTTAATAGCGATAACTATCCCTCCCCGAGCAGTTCCATCGAGTTTAGCTAGAATTATTCCGGTTACATTCAATGCCTCCTGGAACAAGCGAGCTTGAGATAAAGCATTCTGACCAGTAATAGCATCTAACACTAACAGAACTTCCTGGGGGGCAAAGGAATATTCCCTATTTATAATCCGCCTTATTTTCTTAAGTTCTTCCATTAAATTGATCCGGGTATGCAATCTACCGGCAGTATCCACCAGTAGAAGATCTACATTACGGGCCCGAGCTGCCTGCAAGGCATCGTAAACTACCGCCGCCGGATCAGCTCCCGGTTGATGCCGAACAACATCTATTCCCAGTCTTCTCCCCCATATTTCCAGTTGCTCAATGGCCGCCGCCCGGAAAGTATCCGCTGCCGCTAGTAAAATTTTTCTGCCATTTTGCTGGAAACGATAAGCTATTTTAGCAATAGTAGTGGTTTTACCACTGCCATTAACTCCGATAACCAGAAAAACCCAGGGTTTCTCGGCAGTTAGATTCAGAGGAACTGCTTCTTCCAGAATCAGGAGTAATATTTCTTTTAGCCAGTTCTGTATTTCTTCAATATTTTTGGCTGGTGATGTATAAAACTTTTGCTCCAGAGAATTAATAATTCTTTGAGTAGTCTTCACTCCCACATCAGCCTTAAGAAAAATAGCTTCCATTTCTTCCAGCATCTGGCTATCAATAGTTTTTCGCCCGGTAATTAAATATTCCAATTTCCCCAATATACCGGCACGAGTTTTAAAAAGCCCTTTTGATAATTTCCCTTCACTAAGATTTAACATTTAACCACCTACTAACACTTTCCCCTCGGGAGTGAATTTTACCGCTACCAGTTTGGAAACCCCGGTCTCTTCCATGGTGACCCCGTAAAGGGTATCAGCAATTTCCATAGTCCTTTTATTATGAGTGATAATTATAAACTGAGACTTCTGAGAAAATTCCTTTAAAAGGCTGACAAATCGACCAATATTAACCTCATCTAGAGGAGCATCAATTTCATCCAGCACACAGAAGGGCGTTGGTTTCCAGAGAAAAATTGCAAATAATAGCGCAATACCCACCAATGCTCTTTCTCCTCCGGAAAGTAACGAAATATTTTGTAATCTCTTTCCCGGAGGTTGAGCAACAATTTCCACCCCACCTTCTTCGCCGTTCTCCCCTTCGGTTAGAATAAGATCGGCTTCTCCTCCACCAAATAGACGAGTGAAAATTTCCTGAAAATTTTTCTTTATGCTTACAAAAGCTTCCTGAAATCTTTCTACACTGGTCTGGTTAATTCTTTCAATAAGTTTTATAAGCGAATCTTTTGCCGACTCCAAATCGGAATATTGTTGAGTTAGAAACTGGTATCGCTTCTGTAATTCCTGGTGCTCTTCCTGAGCCAACAGGTTAACCGGTCCTAAAGTTTCCAGACGAACACGCAAATCCTCCCGGCGAGCAGAAAGTTCCTGGTAATTAACCGGCATGTCTAGTTCCGGAAGTTCTTTAATGTCAATTCCAAACTCCGTGGATATCCTTTGCTCCCGGTGACCAATTTCCATTTCCAACTGCATCTTTAACATTTCTTCTTGATGCTTTTGATTCAAAACTTCCTGATATTCCTTCCGTAAATTCTTGAGTTTCTCCTGATATTCTTCGAGTTTCTTCTCCTCCTGACTCAGTCTATCCTTTATCTCCCGCAATTTAGTTTCCTGCAGTTTTTTATCTTCCTGAGTGTGGTTCAGAACCTGCTCCTCTTGCTTTATTAGCTCCCACCATTCTCTCCTCCCTTCTCCCTGTTCCTGAAGACGGGAGCGGTACCGATCAAGTTCCTGTTGAATCTCTTTTTTTCTCTGAAAGAACTGCCGATAGCCATCTTCCAGACCTAGAAGTTTTTCCTTTCCGGAAGCCATTTCCACCCGTAGCTCGATGAGATCTACTTCTAGTTTATCTTTCTTCTCCTGCAAGATCCTCATTTGTTCCTGCATTTGCTGTAATTTCTCATCTTCCTTCGGCACTTCCCGAGACAAATCAGCAATTACTTGCTGGAAATATTTCCTCTGCTTTTGGGCCTGATCCTGCTCAGTAAGAATTGGTTTTTCTTCTCGGGCTAATCTTTCTTTCTCCTGATTCAGATAGGATATATTCTTTTCCAATTCTTGCTGCTCAACTTTACAGGATTGAAGTAAAATTTCTCGAGAATAAAGTTTTTCCTGCCAGGATTGTAATCTCTCCGATAATCCCCGAAGATTTTGTTCCTCATCTTCTCTTTTCTTTTCTAACTGCGGTAAACTTTCTTTTATCTCCTGGAATTTAGTAGTCAACTCCTCCAGTCCTCTTTTCCGAGAAAGAGGCGAAAGTATTCTTTCCCTTCCCACCAGCATTATTCCCGGCCAAGAAATAGACTCTCCTTCCAGAGTAATCGCCGTTCCTTGAAATCCTCGCACCATAAGCTCATGGGCAACTTTCCACTCTTTCACCACTACTTTATCCCAAAGCAGATATTCAATTAATGGCCGGTACTTGTCCTCACAAGAGATAAAATTTATTATTCTTCCAAGAATCCCTTCTCCTGAAGGCAAAACAGGATATTGCCGGGAAATCCGAGAGAAAATATCTAAAGGAATAAAATGTACCTTTCCTGATGCTTCCCTTCGAAAAAATTCTCTCCCTTTCTCAGCTATTACTTCATTATCGGTGATTATCCACTGCGATTTATCTCCCAGCGCTGCGACCAATGCCGGTTCGTATTCTTGAGATACCTGAATTAAATCTCCCAGAAAACCGCAGATGCCTTGCCATTCTTGATTTTTAGCCAACAGAACTTTAATTTCGGGGATTCGTTGATAATAATCTTCTATTGATTCCTGTAAGAAATAAATCTGATTTTCAATCCCCGCAAGAGATAGTTTTTGCCCCATAATTTCTTTTTCTAATTCCGATAAACTATTCTGCCGATGCTCTTTCTGTTCCTGGAGAATTGAAATCTCCCGGCGGTATCCAATAATATCTTTCTCCGCCTGCTGAATTTCATCAACAAGTTTTACTTTACGACCAGAAATCTCTTCCAACCGTATATAATTCTCATCTCGTTGCTCACGAATTTTCTGCTTCTGACGTAGCAGATTTTCTTCCTCCAGTTCCCGCTGATGAAGGTTGTTACGCTGATGAGCCAACTGGTTTGACAAATCAGACACTTTCCCTTTCTGAATTTCCAGACCTTCTTCCTTAATTTTCCACTCTCGAATATACTCCTGGATTTGTCCCTCCAGTTTTTTTAACTGTTCCTCTTTTTCTATCATCCTTATCTCAAGCGTTTCTTTTTCTGGGGAGGTGTGATTCATCCCCGCTTCCACTTCCAGTAACTTCTTTTCATTTTCTTCGATTATTGAGTGGAGATCGGTTTCTAATCTTCCAGCATTTTTAATGCGTTCTTCGGCTAGTTGAATTTTACTCTGAGATTTCCCGATCTGATCATTGCACTGATCAATGATAGAGAGAATCTTTGTCAGATACTCTTCTCTTTCGCGAAGGGAAAGTTGTAACTCTTCCACCGCTGCCTCACAGTTCGCAATTTGAGCGGTAAGATCAATCATTCTATCTTCCAGTGACCGGTGATTACGTTCGCGAAGGGACAGTTTCTCGCGAAAATCCAAAAGTTCCTTCCTTATAAGAGAGATTTCAATTTCTTTGAGTTCCGCTTTTAGTTGCTGATATTTTTCAACTTTTTTAACCTGTCTTTCCAGAGAACCCGTTTGCCGTTTAACTTCCAAGATTATGTCCTTCACACGATGAAGATTCTGTTCGGTCACCTCCAGCTTTCGCAAAGTTTCTTTCTTACGCAGTTTGAACTTCGCAATCCCCGCCGCTTCTTCGAAGATAAAGCGCCGGCCCCGCGGTGGGAGATTTAGAATCAAATCCAGCCGGGAAAGTTCCCAATGGGAATAGGCATCCACTCCCACTCCCGTATCCAGGAAAAGTTCGGTAATATCCTTTAAACGACTCGGAATTTTGTTCAGAAAATACTCACTCTCCCCGGAACGAAAAAGCCGGCGGGTTATAGTAACCTCAGAATAATCTAATGGAAGACGCCGATCGCTGTTATCGAAAGTAAGGGACACTTCTGCCATTCCCAATGATTTACGTTCTCGTGAACCATGAAAAATTACGTCTTCCATTTTTTCTCCGCGTAGGGAATGAGCACTCTGTTCCCCCAGCACCCAGCACACTGCCTCGGCAATATTTGTCTTTCCACATCCATTGGGACCTACTATGGCAGTAATCCCTTGTTCAAACTCCAGTTCTACTCGGTCAGGAAAAGATTTAAAACCACAAAGTTCCTGCCGCTTAAGATACATAAAATATCCTCCCCCGACAATTAAATGGATTTTTCCACATTTTTAAATTATAGACTAAAGCATCTCCTAATGCAAGCAAAACTGTTTCCTCATTTCTACTACTCTCAACCAATACTCTTCCACTTAATAGAAAGAGGTAGACCTTTTAATCCAAAAATCGGAGATACCACCTTTTAACCGCTCGCTTGACAGACGAAACATCTTTTTGCTATTATTTTAGTGGTGGCGGTGTAGCTCAGGTGGTAGAGCATGCGGTTCATACCCGCAGAGTCCGGGGTTCGAATCCCTGCACCGCTACCAGAAAATTACGATCTGAAGAAGATCGTTTTCTTTATTTTTGGTGATTTGATGCCGGGAATTCTGGAGAAACTAATCCGGACATTGGAAGATTTCCAGCTTTTATCTCCTGGTGACCGAGTGGTGGTAGGAGTTTCCGGGGGCCCCGATTCTATGGCCCTCCTGCACTTATTGTATTCCCTAAAGGAAAAGTGGAACCTCTCTCTAGTTGTAGCTCACTTGAATCATCAACTCCGAGGGAAAGAATCAGAAGAAGATGCCCTTTTTGTTAGTGAATTTACTCGCAATTTAGGGATCCCTTGTTATGTAGAAGCAAAGGATGTACGCTCCTTCATGAAACAAGAGAAACGTTCTCTCCAGGATGCCGCCCGTCTCCTCCGTTATCGATTTTTTGCCCGCGTAGCTCGGGATAGCGGGGCACAGAAAATTGCTGTGGGCCAGAATGCCGAAGACCAGATTGAAACTTTCCTCATCCATCTTATCCGGGGCTCCGGTCTTAACGGTCTGGGAGCTATCTCTGCTAAAAGACCATTAACTTCCGCCGAGCTGGAGAGTGAACAAACCCTTCCTCTTTCCATTGTTCGTCCCCTTTTAAATATTACCCGGCAAGAAATTGTAACCTATCTTCGTGAAAAAGAGATTCCTTTCCGGGAGGATTCTTCCAATATTAAGTCTATATATTTGAGAAATCGTATCCGGCAGGAATTACTGCCCCTTCTTATTAAATACAATCCTTCTATTAAGGAAATTCTTTTGCAAACAGTGCAAATTTTACAAGAAGAACAGAACTACTGGACAGCTATTATTAATCAGATTAGTCCCGCATTGATCAGCAGCGAATCTTCAAAGATTTATGTACATAAGGAAAGATTTCTTTCTCTCCCTCTACCTTTACAGAGAAGATTATTACGAGAAGCCATCCTGAAGTTAAAGGGTAATTTACAGGGGATTGAATTCCGGCACATTCAGCAACTGTTAAAAATGGCTAGAGCTGGTAATACTGGAGCCAGCATAAATTTGCCTCAAGGCTTAATGGTAAAAAAGGATTATCAAAGTTTGGTAATATCCCGTTATTCCAAATCCTCCCTGCTATCCTATGAAAAAATCCTTACTGTTCCAGGAAAAGTAGACATTCCAGAAATCGGAATGTGTTTCACTAGTTCTCTTATAACTCCAAGCAAAGATACCTTCTGGCCAGCAAATAGGATAGCCTGGTTCGATTACCATAAACTCAAATTCCCATTACTGATAAGGAATCGTCGTCCAGGAGATTATTTTCAACCATTAGGAGTGATAGGAACCCAAAAACTCAAAAAATTTTTTATTGACCATAAAATCCCCCGGGAAGAAAGACAACGTCTTCCTCTATTAGTGGCCGGAGACGAAATTATCTGGGTAGTTGGATGGCGAATAGCGGAACGAGTAAAAGTTACTCCGGAAACTCAGGTGGCTATACAGATAATAGTAAAGGAGATTTGATATTACCAATGTCCTCCAGTGAAAATTTTCCATCTTTGCACGAAGACATTATGCAAGTCCTTCTTACTGAAGAACAGATCCGTAAACGGGTAGAAGAACTATCCCAGGAAATTAACCGGGACTATTGGGGGAAAAACCCCATCTTGGTGAGTATTCTTAAAGGAAGTACAATTTTTCTGGCTGATTTGATAAGGAAGCTTCCATTTCCCATTTACCTGGACTTTATGGTGGTTTCCAGTTATGGAACTTCCACCCGGACTTCGGGAATTGTAAAAATAGTAGTAGATTTAAAGAAAAGTATTGAGGGGGAATACGTCCTGATTGTTGAAGATATCGTTGATTCCGGTCTTACCCTGAAATATATGCGAGAACATTTATTATTACGGAAACCTGCCTCCCTGAAAATCTGTGCTCTGTTAGACAAGGTGGAGGCCCGGCAAGTAAATGTTCCTATTGATTACCGGGGCTTTATCATCCCTTCTGAATTCGTGGTAGGTTACGGATTGGATTATAATGAAAGGTACCGTAACTTACCCTATGTAGGAATCTTAAAACCGAATATTTACCAGAGAGAAAATATTGTAAACCATTAGAATCTATGTTATACTATGAGCGGAGGTTAAAATTTAATGAATAAATTTTTCCGGGGACTTGCTTTCTGGCTGGTTATCATTATCATTGTGGTAGCCCTTTTTAATATTTCCAATTTCAGACCTTCCCGCTCGGTTCCCAAGGACATTATCTTCAGCGAATTTATACTGGCAGTGGAGGAAAATCGGGTTGCGGAAGTAACTATTTCCGAACGTAATATTCGGGGGAAATTTACCGATGGAACTACCTTCACCACTTATGCTCCTGATTATCCAGATCTCACTAAGGATTTGCTCAGTAAAGGAGTAAAGATTGTTGCTAAACCACGGGAAAATCCTATCTGGTTGGGTCTATTAATCAATGCCCTGCCCTGGCTTATGGGTATTGGACTGTGGATTTTCTTTCTCCGACAGATGCAGGCAGGTGGTAATAAAGCCCTTTCCTTCGGACGGAGCCGAGCAAAATTACATATGGAAGGAAAAACTAAAGTTACTTTTGCCGATGTGGCAGGAGTAGAAGAAGCCAAAGAGGAACTGAAGGAAATTATTGAATTTTTGAAGGATCCCCAGAAGTTTCAACGGTTAGGAGGGAAGATTCCCAAAGGAGTTTTATTGGTAGGTCCTCCCGGTTCCGGAAAAACTCTACTGGCCAAAGCGGTAGCTGGAGAAGCAGGGGTTCCTTTTTTCAGTATCAGTGGTTCCGACTTTGTAGAAATGTTTGTAGGAGTTGGGGCTTCGCGAGTGAGGGATCTTTTTGAACAGGGAAAGAGAAATGCTCCCTGCATTGTCTTTATTGATGAACTGGACGCAGTGGGCCGGCATCGAGGAGCTGGTCTGGGAGGAGGACATGATGAGAGGGAGCAAACTCTCAACCAGTTACTGGTAGAAATGGACGGATTTGATACTACCGAGGGAGTTATCCTTATGGCAGCTACCAACCGGCCGGATGTTCTGGATCCCGCACTTTTGCGTTCTGGCCGTTTTGACCGGCAGGTCGTGGTAGACAATCCTGATGTAGTTGGTCGGGAAGGGATACTAAAAGTCCACACCAAAAATGTTCCCTTAGCTCCGGATGTAGACTTAAAAGTAATCGGACGGGGAACTCCGGGATTGTCGGGAGCTGATCTGGCTAATCTGGTAAACGAAGCTGCCCTTCTGGCCGCTAAACGTGGTAAGAAATACGTAAACATGACCGAATTAGAAGAAGCTAAAGATAAGGTGTTAATGGGAGCGGAAAGACGTAGTCGAGTAATTAGTGAAAAAGAAAAAAGAACTACTGCCTATCACGAAGCCGGCCACGCTCTAGTAGCAAAACTAATTCCGGGCGCAGACCCGGTTCATAAGGCAACTATTATTCCCCGCGGACGCTCTATGGGGGTTACCTCCTTTTTACCTTTAGAAGACCGGTATAATCGTTCTCGCAGCGAGTTTTTGACCGATATTACATGTCTTCTTGGTGGTCGAGTAGCCGAGGAAATTACTTTTAATGAAATCACTACCGGAGCAGCCAATGATTTAGAAAGGGCTACTGATATTGCTCACATGATGGTAACCCGCTTTGGAATGAGTGATAAATTAGGTCCCCGCACCTTTGGAAAAAGAGACGAAGAAATCTTTCTTGGTCGTGATTTCCTGAGAGAGAAAAATTATAGTGAAGCTACTGCTCAGGAAATTGACCGGGAAGTAAAAAATATAATTGAACAATGTTATCAACGTGCTCGGCGCTTGGTGGAAGAAAACCACCACTTACTAATAAATCTAGCAGAAACTCTGTTGGAAAAAGAGGTTCTCGATGGTGAAAGCATTAATAAGATACTACAGGAAGCAGAGCAGCAAAAGCCCTCCTCAGCACCAAAAGCCACGGTAAAAATTAATTAATCTCTTCCTTCCGCTGATCGCCTATAAAACTCACCTAACGGGACAATTTGACATTTTCGCACCTCAGTGATAGACTAATTAGAAATTTTTTGAGGATAAAAATCATGATGTTTCAAGATGTAATTATAAAATTAGAAGAATTCTGGGCACGACAGGGTTGCATCATCGTTCAACCTTACAACTCCGAAGTAGGAGCGGGAACTTTTAATCCTGCTACTTTTTTCCGGGTATTGGGACCGGAACCATGGAGAGTGGCTTATGTTGAGCCCTCTAAACGTCCCCGTGATGGACGTTACGGACTGCATCCCAACCGAATGCAACTTTTCTACCAGTACCAAGTAATTCTCAAACCTTCTCCGGAAAACTGCCAGGATCTTTATCTGGAAAGTTTAGCCCACTTAAGTTTAAACCCTGCAGAGCACGATATCCGGTTTACTGAAGATGACTGGGAATCACCTACCCTGGGGGCTTGGGGGCTAGGCTGGCAGGTAGAACTAGACGGAACGGAAATTACCCAATTCACCTATTTTCAGCAAGCAGGAGGCTTCGATCTAAAGCCGGTTTCGGTGGAACTTACATATGGCTTAGAAAGAATTGCCACCTATCTGCAAAAGGTGAATAACGTCTGGAGTCTGGAATGGATACCGGGTGTTACCTACGGGGAAATTCAGCAGCTAAGCGAAACCGAATTTTCCTATTTCAATTTTCAAGAAGCTAATGTAGAATTACATTTTCGATTGTTCGAGCGGTGGGAAAAAGAATGCGAAAGACTTTTAGCGCGAAAATTGGTATTTCCGGCTTATGATTACGTGGTAAAGTGTTCCCATATTTTTAACATTCTGGAAGCCCGAGGAGCTATTAGCGTGGCAGAGCGTACCAGTTACATTGGACGGATTCGTAATCTTGCTTGTAAGTGTGCCCAGGAATATTTAAAGATAAGAGAGGATAAGGGTTTCCCACTCCTGAAAGACAATCCCTTTTCCCGAAAGTAGAGTCCCACGGAAAAACTATGGCTAAAGACCTTTTGCTGGAAATAGGTAGTGAAGAAATACCGGCTGGCTACATCGTTCCTGCTCTGGCCCAGTTGAAAGAACTGGCGATTAAAAAATTCCAACAACTCCGAATTGAATTTCAGGAATTTAAAACTTGGGGGTCTCCCCGTCGTCTTACTCTTTACGGAGTTAAACTGAAAGAAAAACAAAAAGACCAATTTTTCGAAATAATCGGTCCTCCACGAAAGGTAGCCTTTGACAAAAGTGGAAAATTAAGCCGGGCAGGGGAAGGTTTTCTCCGTCGTTATTCTGCCCGTCCGGAAGAAATAAATATTAAAGATACGGGGCGGGGAGAATATATCTATCTGCTCCAGAAGGAAAAAGGAAAGTCTACCGCTTCCTTACTTCCTTCTTTATTGCCGGAGTTTATCACCAGTCTCAGTTTTCCCAAATCTCAGCGATGGGGAAATTCCGAACTTCGATTTGCCCGACCCATACGCTGGATTTTAGCTCTTTGGGGAGAAGAATGCATTACCTTCCATCTCGACCACTTAGTTTCTGGAAATCGAACTTACGGTTATCGCTTCCTATTTGCCGAGCCATTTATTATATCCCGTCCCGAAGATTATGAAAGATTGTTGGAAGAAAAATTGGTGATAGTGAATCCCCAAAAGCGTAAAGATAATATCCAGCATCAGATTCGGCAGATTGCACGAGAAAATAATGCTCGCCTCCGGGAAGATCCGGAACTCCTGGAAACTGTAACCTACTTGGTAGAATACCCCACTGCTTTCTGCGGTCGTTTCCCGCCAGAGTATCTTTCTCTACCCCGGGAAGTTTTGATTACTGCCATGCGAGAACATCAACGCTATTTCTCACTGGAAGACGGAAAAGGCAATCTACTTCCTTTATTTATAGGAGTAAAAAACGGACCTCCCACTCACCTGGACACTATTCGGGCAGGAAATGAACGAGTTTTAGTAGCTCGTTTGGCGGATGCCAAATTTTTCTGGGAAGAAGACCTCAAAATCCCCCTGGAAAATAAGGTAGCGGCTTTAAAAGGTCTCCTTTTTCTGGAAAATCTGGGCACCGTATATGACAAAACATTACGAATTAAAGCCCTCGCGATCTACTTAGCCCGGGAGTCAGCACCCCAGGTTCTACCGGTGGTAGAAAAGGCAGCTTGGTTATGTAAAGCCGATCTGCTAACCAATATGGTTCGGGAAAAAGAATTTACTTCCCTTCAGGGAATTATGGGTCGAGAATATGCTCTTAAATTTAAGGAACCGGAAGAAGTAGCTATAGCCATTTATGAACATTACCTGCCGCAATCAAGTACTGATCAATTGCCTCAAACTTTAGGGGGAAGTATCCTTAGCATTGCCGATAAAATAGATACCATTATAGGTGTTCTCGGACTGGGAATGATTCCCTCCGGGTCCCAGGATCCCTATGCTCTCCGGCGCCAAGCTCAAGGAATAATAAGCATTGTTGAGAATAAAAAATTGCGTTTTTCTCTCATACAACTGATTAATAAAAGTATCTCTCTTTACGAGAACCGTCTCCGGTTAAATTCGGAAGAGCTAAATAGAATAATAGTGGATTTTTTCTCTCAGAGAATGGAATTTACTCTAAAAGAAAAAGGAATACATTACGATGAAATAAATGCTATCTTAGCAGTAGGAATGGACGATCTGTTAGATATTTTCCATCGTGCTCGGGCCCTTTCCCAGGTACGGCAGAAACCCGACTTTGAACCATTGATCATCGCTTTCAGCCGCATAACTAATATCCTTAAACAGGCCCGGGAAAGAAATATTCAGTTCCAGGATTCATTTTTGGAGGAAAAACTTCTCACGGAACCGGAAGAGAAAGATCTTTATCGGACTTATCGAGATTTAGAAAAAGACCTTAGGGAATTATATCAGAAGCAAGAATATGAAGAAATTCTTTCCCGGTTAGCTTCTTTAAGGCCGCTAGTAGACAACTTTTTCAATAAGGTTTTGGTAATGACTGAAGATCGCTCTCTCCGAGATAATCGCCTGCGACTCCTGCAGAACATTAGCAGTTTATTTTCACCTTTAGCCGACTTTTCAAAAATCGTTATCAGTGGCTGAAATGTTAAATGGAGTATTAAACATTAATAAACCGGAAGGGAAAACTTCGCACGATGTAGTACTGGAGGTTCGCCGACTACTGAAAATTAAAAAGGTGGGTCATACCGGCACTCTTGATCCCCTGGCTACCGGAGTTCTCCCTTTATGTATAGGACAGGCTACTAAGTTAGTCTTCCTGCTAATAGGCGAAGACAAAGAATATCAAGCGAAAATTATCTTAGGTATCACTACCGAGACCGGAAATGGGGAAGGGAGAATTATTCAACAAAAACCAGTTTCGGTTATCGAACCGCAGATCCGGGAAAGTCTAAATAAATTTGAAGGTGAGATATGGCAGGTTCCACCTCTTACTTCGGCTCTACGTTACCAGGGTAGAAGACTTTATGAACTAGCTCGGGAAGGCAAAACGGTACTCCTATCACCCCGAAAAGTAAAAATTTATCGCTTGGAATTATTACACTACCGGTTACCAGAAATTACTATTGGTGTCCACTGCTCCCGAGGAACTTATATTCGAAGTCTAGCCCGGGATATCGGAGAATCACTAGGATGCGGAGGTCATCTATCCCATCTTATTCGCACCCGCATGGGGAGATTTAAACTAGCAGAATCTTTATCACTGGAAAGACTGAAAGAAGAATTCCAGAAAAATACCCGGCTGGAGGGAATACTGGTTCTCATAGAAAATTTGCTCCAGAATTTCCCCCGGTTAGTGGTTAAGCCGGGCGCTATAAGGCTGGTTCTTAACGGTAATCCCTTGGCGATTACTGATTTACAGGATTATCCTCATTCTTTTGAGGGAGGGGAATGGGTGGCCGTTCACAGTATACAAGGAAATCTTCTGGCTTTAGGACAGGCAGGTATTTCTCATAAGGTGGCTCCCCGGGGAGATCGCCTTCCTATTTTTAGGATTGTCCGCCTCCTCACTCCCCGACCGCAGTAGAAAGGAAATCCTAATGGAAATCATCCGCCGACTAAATAAGATAACCGGTAAATTTCCTAATTTAATTCTTACCTTGGGAACCTTTGATGGCATCCACAAAGGACATCAGGCAATTCTGAAAGCATTAGTGGAAAAGTCTCGCCGGGTAGGAGGAACTGCCGGCGTGTTCACTTTTAATCCCCATCCCCGTCGGGCACTTGGCCTCAGTACTTTACCGTCAATCACTCCTCTAAAAAAGAAGTTGCAGTTATTGCAATACTTTAATCTAGAATTAGTTATTATTGCCAGTTTTACCCCCCGCTTTGCCGCTATGGAAGCAGAAGAGTTTGTAGAGAAAATTCTCTGGAAACAATTAAGAATGAAAGAAATTTTTGTGGGTCCCGATTGTGCTTTTGGCCACCAACGACGGGGAAACGCTGCCCTATTAAAGGAAATGGGAAACCAGTTAGGATTTATTGTCCATATCATCCCCTCGGTGAAGATTGATGATCAGGTAGTGAGCAGTACGCGGATCCGAGAATTACTCCTTTCTGGAAATTTGGCCGCGGCAGAAATCCTTTTAGGAAGAAAATATTCCTTACTAGGAAGAGTAACCCGTGGGAAAAGGCGGGGGCGTCTTCTAGGTTATCCCACGGCTAATATCAAATCTTATCATGGAGCTATTCTACCTCCGACGGGGGTATACGCAGTTAAAGTTCTGGTAAATATCCGGGAATACGGAGGAATGCTTTATATCGGGACTCGTCCTACTTTCGGAGAAAAAAAATTGGCTATTGAAGTCTATATTTTTGGATTTACTGGCGATTTATTACACCGGGAATTAGAAATTACATTCTGGGAAAAAATTCGACCAGAAATCACCTTCCCTTCGGTAAAAGCCTTGAAGGAACAACTTACCCGGGATGAGTTGAAAGCTAGGGAGATCCTGAATCTCATTGGTTTCTCCCTTCATCATTAATAAAAAATTGCTACCAACTAAAGATGAATTACGAATATCGCGGGGTTATACACGTTCATACTATTCATTCTGACGGTAGCGGAAATATCGAAACTATTGTTGATGCTGCCCGGGAAGCAAAACTGGATTTCGTGATCCTTACTGACCACAATACCCTGATGTACTTGAAACAAGGTAAAGAAGGCTGGAAAGATAAAGTACTGGTATTGGTAGGGGAAGAAATCTCCGCTTTAAAAAATCATTATCTGGCATTAAGAATTACCAGACCAGTCAGACCCTCCTTTTCTGTCCAGAAATATGTGGAAGAAGTAGCTCGCCAAGGAGGTATTGGATTCATTGCTCATCCTCATTTTCGAGGAAAACCAGCGTTTTTAATTTTCAGTCATCGCTGGGAAGCCTGGGATATATCCCGCTATACCGGCATAGAAGTGTGGTCTTACTTAGTAGATTGGATTGAAACTTTAAACTATTTCAATCTTGCATACTTTCATTTGCATCCCGAAAAAGTAATCGAAGGGCCCTCGCTTGAAACCTTAAAAAAATGGGATGAACTGACTCAAAAACGTCCCATAGTGGGCATCTGCGGGGTAGACGCTCATGCCCGACCTCTTTTGCCCTTCCAACGAGTAAAAATACTACCTTATCATTACGTTTTCAGCACTCTGAGAAACCACCTTTTGCTCTCGGCGCCATTATCGGGAGAGCTTTTAACTGATAAAGCCCTTATATACCAAGCACTGGAAAAAGGGAATTGCTTTTTCGCCTACGATCTCTTGGCCGATTCTACCGGTTTTCTATTTTCCGGTCATCAGGGAGAAGCTTCCGTTGTTATGGGGGAAACTTTGTCTCTGGGGAAAGAAATAACTCTGGAAGTAAAAGCTCCGGAAGAGGGAGAAATTCGTATAATCCACAATGGACATTTGGAAAAAAATTTCCCGGATCGAGAAGTATACTGGGAAGTAAAGGAGGAAGGGACTTACCGTATTGAAGTTTATCTAAAAGATAAACCCTGGATATTCAGTAATCCTATTTATGTAAAACTAAATAAATGAAGTTATAATTCCCAGAATTCCGGCACCCATAATGAGATAAAGAGGGTGCATTTTTTTAAAAATAAGACTTCCGATTAGAACGAGTAAAAATATTCCTCCGGTGCGTAAATCCTGAACTGTATTTCTCCCTATATAAAAAGCGGCCGCTATGATCAGAACAATCACTGCTGGGCGAATGCCACGGAGGAGAGCACTAAAAACTCCCCTTTTCTGAAGACGGATATAAAAATAAAAAAGGGCATAAATAATCAAAAAAGAGGGTAGTACCACTCCCAGGGTACTTATCGCTGCTCCCAGAAATCCTCCCAGCCGATATCCCACAAAAGTAGCCGAGTTTATAGCTACGGGACCGGGGGTCATCTCAGCAATTCCTACTATTTCCACAAATTCCTTAGCCGTTAACCAACCTCGGCAGATAATCTCCTGTTCGATGAAGGGAATCATGGCATAACCGCCACCAAAGGTAAATAAACCAATTTTCAAAAAAATTAAAAAGAGTTTCCCTATTAACATAGTTATTTACGGAAAACAATAAGACCCAAAAATCCGCCTGATATAATAACCACTACCGGATTGGGTTTCCAGAGGAAATAGAGCAGTAAAAGTATTACCAGAAAGAGGAAATCTTTATAATCCTTCTTTAATGTCTGGCCAATTCGGAAAACAGCAAGGAAAATAAGAGCGGCTACTGCCGGTCCCACTCCTCGGAAAAATTGCTGGACTAATAAATTCTGACGAAATTGAGTAAAGAAAGAAGCAATAATTAAAATTACCAAAAAAGCTGGCAGTACCAGACCAAGGGTAGCTACTATTGCTCCCGGGAAACGAGCTATTTTAAAACCGAGAAAAATACCGGAATTGATGGCCACCGCTCCCGGAGCCGCTTGGGCAATTCCCAAAATATTCAAAAATTCTTCCGGTGAAATCCACTTCTGATTATAGACCACCTCCCGTTCCAAAAGGGGGAGCATAGCATAACCACCCCCGAAGGTAAAAGCTCCAATTCGTAAAAAAACCAGGAAGATTTTTCTAAGAGATATATAATTGTTGAAAGTCATTACTGAAAATAAAAAAACGCTACCCTTAACGAAGCACCGTTGGAAACAGAACTTTGTTAATGGCAGCGCTTTATTATTCCTGGCAGCGACCTACTCTCCCACAGGGAAACCCATTAGTACCATCGGCGCTGAAGGGCTTAACTTCCGTGTTCGGAATGGGAACGGGTGTTTCCCCTCCGCTATTGCCGCCAGAAAAAAATATTAAAAAATTTTTAAATTTTCCTTTCAATAAAGCATCACTATTATAAACGTATGGCCAAGCCTCACGGCAGATTAGTACCGGTAAGCTAAAAGCGTTACCGCTCTTACACTTCCGGCCTATCAACCTTGTAGTCTCCAAGGTGCCTTTAGCCAGTTTACACTGGGGGAGATCTATTCTTGGGGCGGGCTTCACGCTTAGATGCTTTCAGCGTTTATCCACTCCGAACTTGGCTACCCAGCGATGCTCTTGGCAGAACAGCTGGTACACCAGAGGTTCGTCCACCTCGGTCCTCTCGTACTGGAGGTAGCACCCCGCAAATCTCCTACGCCCGCAGCAGATAGGGACCGTACTGTCTCACGACGTACTAAACCCAGCTCATGTACCGCTTTAATGGGCGAACAGCCCAACCCTTGGGACCTACTTCGGCCCCAGGATGCGATATGCCGACATCGAGGTGCCAAACCCTGCCGTCGATGTGAACTCTCGGGCAGGATCAGCCTGTTATCCCCGGGGTAGCTTTTATCCGTTGATTACTGGCCTTTCCACACAGAACCAGTAGGTCACTAAGCCCTGCTTTTGCACCTGCTCGGCTTGTAAGCCTCACAGTCAGGCTCCCTTATGCCTTTACACTCTCCACGCGATTTCCAACCGCGTTGAGGGAACCTTTGGGCGCCTCCGTTACCTTTTAGGAGGCGACCGCCCCAGTCAAACTGCCCACCAAGCATTGTCCCCCACCTGGATTCACAAGTGTAGGTTAGAATTCCAATACAGTAAGGGTGGTATTTCAAGGTCGACTCCACCGAAGCTGACGCTCCGGCTTCACTGTCTCCCACCTATCCTACACATACGGCATCAGAATTCAATGCCAGGCTGCAGTAAAGCTCCACGGGGTCTTTCCGTCTAGCTGCGGGTAACCTGCATCTTCACAGGTATTACAGTTTCACCGAGCCCCTCGTTGAGACAGTGCCCAAGTCGTTACGCCATTCGTGCAGGTCGGAACTTGCCCGACAAGGAATTTCGCTACCTTAGGACCGTTATAGTTACGGCCGCCGTTTACCGGGGCTTCAGTTTGGAGCTTTGATATTATCTAACTCCTCCCCTTAACCTTCCAGCACTGGGCAGGCGTCAGCCCCTATACGTCGTCTTACGACTTTGCAGAGGCCTGTGTTTTTAGTAAACAGTCGCCCAGGCCTTTTCACTGCGGCCCCTTCGTGCTCCTCCGCAAGGGAGTTAACACTAATGGGGCACCCCTTCTCCCGAAGTTACGGGGCGAATGTGCCTAGTTCCTTAACGAGGGTTCTCTCGAGCGCCTTGGGATATTCTCCCAGTCTACCTGTGTCGGTTTGCGGTACGGACACCCAAGCAACTCGCTAGAGGCTTTTCTTGTCAGTGTGGATTCAGCCAGTTTGCCCTTGCCGAAGCTCAGGCTCCCCATCACCTCTCGGAGTTAATAGCTATCCGGATTTCCCTGGATAGCTCTCCTACCGGCTTAGACAGGCATTTCCAATCGCCTGCTGACTTATCCTCCTGCGTCCCCCCATCGCTGATAACGCTGCTTAGGTGGTACGGGAATTTTCTGCCCCGTTGTCCATCGCCTACGTCTTTCGCCCTCGGCTTAGGTTCCGACTTACCCTGGGAGGATTAACCTTCCCCAGGAAACCTTAGACTTCCGGCGAACATGTTTCTCACATGTTTTATCGCTACTCGTGCCGACATCATCACTTCTGTACCGTCCAGAAGTCCTCTCGGTCTTCCTTCACCCAGTACAGAACGCTCCCCTACCGTTCACCCCTTTCGAGGCAAACCCGTGGCTTCGGTAACAGGCTTAAGCCCCGTTAAATTATCGGCGCAGAATCGCTTGACCAGTGAGCTGTTACGCACTCTTTAAATGATGGCTGCTTCTGAGCCAACATCCTGGTTGTCTAAGCAATTCCACATCCTTTCCCACTTAGCCTGTATTTTGGGACCTTAGCCGACGATCTGGGCTATTCCCCTCTTGACGATGAAGCTTATCCCTCACCGTCTGACTCCTGCAATACAAGTTAACGGCATTCGGAGTTTGGTTGAGTTCGGGAGCCCTTATGGGCCCCTAGCTCATCCAGTGCTCTACCACCGTCACTTAATTTGCAAGGCTAGCCCTCAAGCTATTTCGGGGAGAACCAGCTATAACCAGGTTAGATTGGCCTTTCACCCCTATACACAGCTCATCCCATGGTTTTTCAACACCAACGGGTTCGGGCCTCCATCCCGTGTTACCGGAATTTCACCCTGGCCATGTATAGATCACCTGGCTTCGGGTCTACTTAACACGACTAGTCTTCCCGAAAAAATAAATTTTTCGAGAAGCACGATCGCCCTATTCGGACTCGCTTTCGCTACGGCTCCGTCCTTTACAGGACTTAACCTCGCCGTGCCAAATAACTCGCCGGCTCATTCTCCAAAAGGCACGCGGTCAGGCATTCTGGTTTATGCAACCAGCATAGCCCTCCCACTGCTTGTAGGCTGTACGGTTTCAGGTTCTCTTTCACTCCCCTCCCGGGGTTCTTTTCACCTTTCCCTCGCGGTACTATTCCGCTATCGGTCGCCAGCGAGTATTTAGCCTTGGAAGGGGGACCTCCCAGCTTCCCACAGAAATATCATTTCCCGTGGTACTCGGGAACAGGATAGGGGTCAATACCCTTTCACCTACTGGACTTTCACCATCTCTGGTTAGCCGTTCCAGGACTATTCGGCTAAGATATTGATTGGTAACCCCTTGTTCAAGCCGTATCTTGAACCCTCCCGTCCCGCAACCCTAACGATACAACGCATACGGGCTATTACGTATCGTCAGTTTGGGCTCTTCCGCTTTCGCTCGCCACTACTTACGGAATCGCATTTGTTTTTCTTTTCCTCAGGATACTGAGATGTTTCACTTCTCCTGGTTCGCCTTCCTGACCTATGAATTAAGCCAGGAATATCGCGCTATTAGTCGCGATCGGTTACCCGATTCGGAAATCCCCGGATCAAAGCTTGCTTGCAGCTCCCCGGGGCTTATCGCAGCTAGCCACGTCCTTCATCGCCTGCTGGCACCAAGGCATCCACCGTCAGCCCTTAGTAGCTTGGCCATACAAAATTTAGCTCGGTTACCCTGAACTATATTTAACTGTCAAAGAGCCATAAAAACTATTTTAAATTAAAAATTTTCTTTTTCCCTGGTGGAGATGAGCGGATTTGAACCGCTGACCCCCTGCTTGCAAAGCAGGTGCTCTCCCTCTGAGCTACACCCCCTAAGAGACAAACGAAAGGCGGGTCATTATACCCGCTCTCCTCTTCTTGGTGGGCCTACGAGGAATTGCACCTCGCACCTCACCCTTATCAGGGGTGCGCTCTAACTGACTGAGCTATAGGCCCTTTCACCTATTTTAATCTTTCAAAACTAAATAGAGGAATCATTACCCCAACAGCTCCTTTTCAAACTCCATAGAAAGGAGGTGATCCAGCCGCACCTTCCGGTACGGCTACCTTGTTATGACTTAACCCCAATCACCAAACATACCTTCGGCGTCTGCTTCCCTTGCGGGTTAGCTCAACGACTTCGGGTACATTCGGCTTTCGTGGTTTGACAGGCGGTGTGTACAAGGCCCGGGAACGTATTCACCGTGGCGTGCTGATCCACGATTACTAGCGATTCCGCGTTCATGCAATCGAGTTGCAGACTGCAATCCCAACTGAGGCCAATTTTTTAGGATTAGCTCCACCTCACGGCTTGGCAACCCTTTGTATCGGCCCTTGTATCACGTGTGTAGCCCTGGACATACAGGCCATGATGACTTGACGTCGTCCCCACCTTCCTCCAGTTTATCACCGGCAGTTTCCTTAGAGTGCCCGGCATTACCCGCTGGCAACTAGGGATAAGGGTTGCGCTCGTTGCGGGACTTAACCCAACACCTCACGGCACGAGCTGACGACAGCCATGCAGCACCTGTGTCTCTGTCCCTTGCGGGAAAGCCCCCTTTCGAGAGCGGTCAGAAACATGTCAAGCCCAGGTAAGGTTCTTCGCGTTGCGTCGAATTAAACCACATGATCCACCGCTTGTGCGGGCCCCCGTCAATTCCTTTGAGTTTCAACCTTGCGGCCGTAGTCCCCAGGCGGGGCACTTAATGCGTTAGCTGCGGCACAGAAGGGGTCGATCCCTCCTACACCTAGTGCCCATCGTTTACGGCTAGGACTACCGGGGTATCTAATCCCGTTCGCTCCCCTAGCTTTCGCTCTTCAGCGTCAGTTACAGACCAGAGAGCCGCCTTCGCCACCGGTGTTCCTCCCGATATCTACGCATTTCACCGCTACACCGGGAATTCCACTCTCCTCTCCTGCACTCAAGCCTTGCAGTTTCAAGCGCCATTCTCTGCTTAAGACAAAGAATTTCACACTTGACTTACAAGGCCGCCTACGAGCCCTTTACGCCCAATAAATCCGAACAACGCTCGCCACCTCTGTCTTACCGCGGCTGCTGGCACAGAGTTAGCCGTGGCTTCCTCCAGCGGTACCGTCAGACAGGGAAGTTATTCACTTCCCTGTGTTTCGTCCCGCTCGACAGGGGTTTACAACCCGAAGGCCTTCATCCCCCACGCGGTGTCACTGGGTCAGGCTTTCGCCCATTGCCCAATATTCCAAACTGCTGCCTCCCGTAGGAGTCTGGACCGTGTCTCAGTTCCAGTGTGGCTGACCGTCCTCTCAGACCAGCTACCCATCGTAGGCTTGGTGAGCCATTACCTCACCAACTACCTAATAGGACGCGGGCCCCTCTCCGAGTGATAGCATGCAAAGCAGAAGCCATCTTTAACCACCGAAGCACCCTTCGATGGCCTTATCTGGTATTAGCAGTCCTTTCGAACTGTTATCCTAGTCTCGAAGGCAGGTTACCCACGTATTACTCACCCGTTCGCCGCTGACCAGCGAAGTATTGCTACTCCACTGATCCGCTCGACTTGCATGTCTAATATACACCGCCAGCGTTCGTCCTGAGCCAGGATCAAACCCTCCGTAGAAAAATAATTTCCAGGTTTTAAGACCCGAAATTACTTTCTCAGTAGGTTTATCTCTGATAATTCAGGAGCCGTCGTCGGTAATCTCCTCTATTTAGTTTTCAAAGATCAAACTTTTCATAGAGCAAAAGAGACTTCTTCTCTTGGCAAACTTAAATTTTAATAAATTTTGAAGAAATTGTCAAGAGGGAAAATTACGTTGATTTTATTGCATCTTCAAAGAACACTTTCTATCTTCAGCAAGATTATGACATAATCCAATTCTCTTGTCAAGAGCAAAATCGGGAAGATTTTAATAACCACCGTATTCTTGTAGCGCTTCCCACATAGCAATAATATTTTGGGGAGGTACATCTGCCTGAATGTTATGCACGGTATTAAAAATAAAGCCTCCCCCCGGCGCTAAGTCATCAATCCGGCGTTTAACTTCATCTTTTACCTGCTGCGGGGTCCCTAAAGGTAAAATTCGCTGGGTATCTACTCCTCCACCCCAAAAACTAATAGTATTTCCGAAGTCCTTTTTCAGCCTTCGAGTATTCATTCCCACTGCACTTACCTGAACGGGATTGAGAATATCCACTCCCACTTCGATCAGATCGGGAATGAAGTCATAAATTGCCCCACAGGAATGGAAAAATATGTAAACCGGAGCTTTCTTCTTAATATAGGAATAAAGTTCTTTCATCCGGGGCTTAACGAATTTCCGAAACATTTCCGGGGAAATCATGGGGCCTTTTTGATCCCCTAAATCTTCAGTTTCCATGACCATATGGACATAATCCCTTAGTTCCGCCAAGACCAAATCCCAGAATTTCATCTTGATTTCAACTAGTTTATCCATAAGCGCACAAACCAGAGTGGGATTGAGCACTAAGTCGGTATAAAAATTTTCCCATCCCCGAAGCCAGAAAGCCATTTCGAAAAATCCTCCTCCCATGCTACCTCCTACAATTACTGCTGTTTGCTCCTTCTGGCAGAATTGGCGAGCCTGTTCCCGGAGGCCACCTACCCGGGCTGGATCGGAAGGATTAGGGAATTTAACTCTTTCTAATTCTCTGAAATTGGTAATATCGGATAAGGGGTGCTGATACATATCAAAATAAAGGCCTTCTAGACGAGGCATCCTCCAGACGATACCCCATTGATCCTGGAAAAGGTAATAATCCTCTTTTTCCTTTATTTCCAGTTGCCAATCAGAAGGTGGTTTAGTGAAAATTCCTCTTATATCCACCTTAAATTGTCGGAGAACTTCTTCATCTACATCGGCCAGTTGCTGAACTATATCTAAGATGCCAATATCATCCTTCTTAATGCCAAGAAAATTAAGTAAATTCAGGTAAGCTTTTCGGGTAATACCAGTCACTACCGTACTTCCCAGATCAAAAGGTACCCGATCGGGTTCCCGATGCTTTAAAGCGGTAAGCACTCTTTCTTGAGGAGTCAAATTAGCCCCCTTTCCAGAAAATTTATTGGTTTTATTTAACTTTAAAGATTACCGCCGCTTTCCTCCTCCTCGTTTAGCTTCAGTATTGCGTTTCAGATCCAGAAGCCTTTCTTCGCTTTCTTTCAAAAATTTTGCCAGTTTATCCTCAAAACTTATCTTATTATCTGAAGAGGAATCTTTGGCTAAACTGGGCTTCTTTTCCCGGGGGAAGGATGTCTTTTGAGTCTGGCGAATAGAAAGATCCATTTTCCCATTCTCGTTTATGGTCAAAACTTTTACTTTTACCTTCTGTCCTTCTTTAAGAAAATCATTAATATTCCGGACATAAGTATCAGCAATTTCTGAAATATGCACTAATCCTCGTTTCCCATCAGGAAATTCCACAAAAGCTCCATATCCGGTAATCTTTTTCACTACACCCTCGTATATGCTTCCTGTCTGGTAGTTCATATACCCTAAATTATTTTCCCTAAACCTCCTTTCCCGTCAGGGGACAAATTTATAAATGATTTCTCCTTTTTTGACAAATCCCAGTTTTTCCCGAGCGATTTTTTCCAGATAGTTTAAATCTCCCTGCAAAGATTGAATTTCCTGGCGTAACTGTTTGTTTCCCTCATTTAATCTCTGAATCTCCAGAGTCAATTTGTCAATCAGGCATGCCTTCTCTCGACGGGCAAGATAACCATTTTTACCTCCGATAAACGCAAGATAGACCAGAATTATCACTACCAGACCTATTCCCCAGCGAGTTCCCCGGTCGGAAATAGGTTTTTTCAAAATTTCTACCTCCCCTATTTTCGGAAAACCAATGGCTCAAGGAAGATTACGCAAGCTGGTAAAACACTCCTCTACCTCGAAAGACTGCCTGCTTACCCAATTCTTCTTCAATCCGCAGCAACTGATTATATTTCGCCAATCGGTCAGTGCGAGAAGCCGATCCAGTTTTTATCTGACCAGTATTGGTCGCTACTACCAGTTCGGCAATAAATGTATCCTCCGTCTCCCCGGATCGATGAGATATGATGGCGGTATAACCCGCCCGCCGGGTCAATTCGATGGCCTCCATGGTCTCAGTGAGAGTGCCAATTTGATTGACTTTGATAAGAACGGAATTGGCAACCCCCATTTCAATACCTTTATGAATTCTTTTAATATTAGTGACAAATAAATCGTCTCCTACGATTTGTATTTTTTTACCGAGAGCCCGGGTTAACTTTTGGTATCCTTCCCAATCATCTTCTGCCAGTCCGTCTTCTATGGAAATAATGGGATACTTCTTCACCAATTCTTCATAATAGGCAATCATTTCTTTAGAATCACGGTATATTTTCTCCCCGGCAAAATGATATTTGCCATCCTGATACAGTTCACTCGCTGCCACATCTAATCCCAGAAAAACATCTTCTCCTGGCTTATAACCAGCTTTTTCAATAGCTGCCATTATAACCTTTAAAGCTTCTTCATTACTGCTAAGGTTAGGTGCAAATCCCCCTTCATCTCCGACCGAGGTTACCAGTCCCCGGCCTTTTAGAATGCTTCTCAAATGGTGGAAAACTTCCACTCCTATACGTAAATTTTCTCGAAAACTTTGTTTCCCCACCGGCAGGATCATAAACTCTTGAATATCCAGATTATTATCAGCATGCCTTCCCCCATTCAAAATGTTCATCAGAGGAACCGGTAGTTCCCGGGCATTTATTCCTCCTAAATACCGGTAAAGGGGAAGTTCGAGAAAAGATGCTGCCGCCTTGGCTACCGCTAGACTTACCCCTAGAATGGCATTGGCCCCTAGTTTGTTTTTATTTTCGGTACCATCCAGTTCGCACAACCAGTGATCAATAGCTACCTGTTCCAAGGCATTTCTTCCCACCAGTTCCGGTCCTATAACGTCGTTAATATTTTTTACTGCCCGGGAAACACCTTTGCCAGAATAACGGACTTGATCATCATCTCTCAACTCCAGCGCCTCATGGGTCCCGGTAGAAGCACCGGAAGGCACCGCTGCTCGCCCCATAGCTCCACTGGCTAAAAGTACATCTACTTCTACCGTGGGATTACCTCGTGAGTCAAGAATCTCACGGCCTCGCACTTCAACAATAGTAGTCATCTCTATTTCCCCTTCTCAAATCTCGGTTATCATACCACTAGTGAAAAAAGTCGTCAAATGGAAAATTAATTACATCTCCCAGGGACGGAAAATGTCTCTCCAACCTCGACGACGCGGCTTTTCTTCTTCTACTTCTTCCTCTTCTTTCTCCCGGATTTCCTTCCAAGAGGTAGGTTTAGCAGGCTTTTCTTCTTTTTTAACCTCTCTCTTTTCGTATTTTTTCAAAACTTCGGTAAGGGCATTATTAAGAAGGATACTAATAAGACTCATCATGAGGAAAACCAGACCCACGGTGAATATGGTAAGTCCTAGGCTCACCACCATCGCTAATATAGCTACCACCAAAGTATAGCCGATATTGTCCAGTACCAGAAGAGCTGCCCGTTTGAAAATTTTCCCCAGGCCTCCATCCTGTTGCACCAAGATAGGGAACAGGTAAACCAGCAGCAAGCCAATAAAAACCATTCCCCAGAGGCCCAATCCGGCAAATATTACCCCGATAAATTTTAGTGCCGGTGCCCGGGTAGCATAAAATTGAATATTCACCACTAGAAGACCTATAATCGCCGCTAGAATAAGAGCAATAACCACACTCTTTTTAAAATACTTTTTAAATCCAATGAAAAGTTCCTTAAATTCCGCTTCTCTCTCCTGGACAAAAATATAGGTGAGGTGAAACAACCCGGCGGTTATCGGTGCACTGAGTAAAAGGGAGGGAATCAGCAACATCAAATAGGGAAAGAGATTCAACTGCTTACCTGAGGGCTGAAAGAGAAGTCCAAAAAGACCAAAAAAGGTCGGCAGACAGAGAATAAACCAGACTACGTTACCCAGGATTACCTTTCCTAAATTATCATAGGTATCCCAGAACCATTTATAAAAAACGTTTCGGAGTCTGGGCCGTCTTACTCTAGTTATCACTGCAGAACTCACTGTTTACCTCCTTTAAAATTATTACTAAACTCTGGAATCCGAGAACCGATCTTTAGAAACCTTAATGCTCTTTCCGTAGCCTCTTCCAGTAAAAGGGAAGCCTGTCGAATAGCTACCTCCAGACTGGTAGGACAACTGATAATGTCGTAGAGGGCATCAATTCCACCTTCATAAACCAGATGAGCATCCTCGGCTAAAGACCCGCCCACAGCAATAACTGGAAGAGAATATTTCTTAGCCCGACGGGCCACCCCGATAGGAGTCTTACCCTTAAGAGTAGTACCATCTATTTTACCTTCCCCGGTAATAACTAGATGAGCATCACGCAGATGATCTTCCAGTCTTACCGTTTCGATTACCACTTCCACTCCCGAATAAATTTCCGCCTCCAGAAATGCTACCAGTCCTGCTCCCAATCCTCCCGCCGCTCCTCCTCCCGGAAGGCAGGCAATATCTTTTCCCAAACATTGGCAGATAATTTTGGCGTAATGGCCTAGATTTTTTTCTAGTTCTTCCACCATTTCCGGAGTAGCCCCCTTCTGGGGAGCAAAAATCCGGGCTGCTCCCTCGGGACCCAGTAGAGGATTAACAACATCGGAGGCTACTAAAACCTTTACCCCTTTCAGCCGCGGATCAAGGCGGGAAATATCTATCCGGGCTAGTTTCTTTAACCCTCCTCCTCCAAAGGGAATTTCCTCACCGGAAGCATCCAGAAGTCTCACTCCCAATGCCTGAGCCATACCTGCTCCGCCATCTACGGTAGCACTTCCGCCGATACCTACAATAATAGTCTTACACCCTTCATCCAGTGCTTTTCCGATTAATTCCCCGGTTCCATAAGTAGTGGTAATCATGGGGTCTCTTTTCTCGAGAGGGACCAGAGGTAATCCTGAAGCAGCTGCCATTTCGATCACTGCGGTGTTACCATCTCCCAGAATACCGAACCCGGCTCTTACTTTTTCTCCCAGGGGTCCGCTTACCAATGCTTCTTTAATTTCTCCTGCCGTAGCCTCCACTAATGAATGAACAGTTCCTTCTCCTCCATCAGCCATAGGAATTTTCACCAATTTCGCTTCCGGGAAAACTCGACGGCATCCCTTTTCAATAGCCTCCGCTACCTCCCGTGCTGTGAGGCTTTCTTTAAAAGAATCAGGAGCAATAATAATTTTAATTCCCGGACTAATTTTCTTCATATCCTCTCTAACCGTAACCTTTGGGCGCCGTTTTGTATCTTGCGGATAAGCTCACTATAACGGTTAATTAAAACCTGCGCTTCTTCTTTGGTCTCCGCCTCAGCATTCACGTGGAAAAGGGGACGATCTCCATCCGGAATTATTAGAACCCAGGATTCATTATGGAAAACTTTTATTCCATCCAGTAATTCCACCGGGTCTTGCTGGGTTTCTTCCAGCAATTTACGCATAACGGCACCCTTAAGTTCCCAGGGACAGGGAACATGACTGCGGACAATATTAATAGGAGGAACTGCCTGGGTCACTTCCGAAATTTTCATTGGCATTTTTGCTAACAATTCCAGAGTCTTTACGGTAGCCATCATACTGTCAAATACGCAGTGGAACTGAGAGAAAATAAATCCTCCTTTGGCTTCCCCTACAAAGATCACTCCCTTTTTATGAGCTACTTCTTCCATAGAGCGATAATCGGTCTTGGTGCGAATCACCCGACACTGATACTCCCGGGCCATTCGATCGATCGCCCGGGAAGCAGAAATTGGAACGGCGATGGTTCCACCTGGATATACCCGCATTATCGCCAGTGAAAGGGATGCCAATTCCAAATCTCCGGTAATAATATTTCCATTCTCATCTACTAAAAATAATTTTTCTGCTCCGGGATCAAGTAAAAATCCAGCATCCGCCTTGAGGGAAATAACAATATTGGCTAGCTGTGCTAGAGAGTGGGAAAATTCCGCCATGGTCCTGATAACCTGAGTGGCATCCATATAGGCATTAAGAGCCACCACCTCGCATCCCAGTTCACCCAGAATGGAAGGGAAAATAAGAGAAGCGGGACTGAAAGAATAGTCAATTACTATCTTAAATCCCCTTTTCCGGATAACTTCCTTATCAATGACACTCATAAAACCTTCCCGGTAATATTCCACATGACGAGAAGGGAAGGAGAGTTCCCCCGTCTCATCCATTGGTACCCGACGAAAATCTTCCCGCAACATAAGAGCCTCGATACCTTTCTCCTTACTACTGGCCAGTTCCATCCCATTGGGATCATAAAATTTTATTTCCATGAGTTCTTTCTGGAAGGGAGAACGACGGGTATGAACTCCTCCACTTTTTCCCAGAGTACTCAATTCATAACGAGCAACAGGAATAGGAGTCACTCCCAAATCGATAACATTAGCGCCGGTAGAGAGAATGCCGGCCATCAATGCTCGATTGATCATACGGGAAGTCTTATGACTATCCCGGCTGGTTACCACAAAAGCTCCTTTTCCTAAGTAGGCTCCATAGGCCGCTCCCAACTTGGCAGCAAACTCCGGCGTCACCTCCAGATTAGCCAACCCGCTGATCCCTTGACTGCTAAACAGTGAACGTTCCCATTTTTCTTCCCAGACCAAACTGGAAGAGAGAGTAGCTCCATCCTCTACTACTTTATGAGGCCAGATCTTGACGTTGGCTTTAACGGTACTTCCTTCCCCAATTATGCACTCGTCACTCAAAATCGCTCCCACTCCCAGGAAAGCTCGGGCTTTAATCCGACATCCACGGCCTACCACATTCTCCTTTAATTCCGCCTCTGGCCCTATATAAACACCATCCCAGATAACGTTATCCATTATATTAACCGCTTCCTCAATCACGCAGTTATTGCCAATAACAGTATTGGAAATATAGGCGCGAGGTCCAATCCGACAGTTATCTCCCAGAATTACTGCTCCTCGCAATGAAGCCGTAGGATCGATCTCGGTATCTTTACCTACCCAGATATTTCTACCGACACGCCCTATTTTTTTGCCAGGTATATAAATGTCCACCTCTCCCTGGAGGACATCGTAATGCGCCTGACGATATTCTGCCAAACTACCGATATCTTTCCAGTATCCCCGGACGACATATCCGTAAATATGCTCTTTTTTCTCCAGTAGTAAGGGGAAGAGATGCTTGCTAAAATCAAATTCTCTCTCATCGGGAATATAGTCCAGAACTTCTGGCTGGAAGACATAAATCCCGGTATTAATGGTATCACTGAAAACTTCACCCCAGGTAGGCTTCTCCAAAAATCGCAGGATTTTCCCCTCCTGGTTAGTAATAACTACTCCGAAGGAGAGGGGATTTTCTACCCGAGTTAAAACCATAGTAGCCAGAGCTTCCTTTTCCCGATGAAAATTAATTACCTCCTTTAGATCAAAATCGGTAAGCACGTCTGCACTGATAACCAGGAAAGGCTCGGTAAGAAATTCTGCCGCTGCCTTTACACTGCCAGCAGTTCCATAATCACTGTCTGGCTTCACATATTTAATTTTTACTCCCAGATGGGTGCCGGCACGGAAAAAATCCTGGATAATCTCTGGTTGGTAATAAATACTTATCACTATATCAGTAATGTCGTGTTTTTTTAATAACTCCAGATTGGTAAGCATAATTGGCCGATTAACCATGGGAACCATGGGCTTAGGTAAATTTAAGGTAAGAGGACGAAGGCGAGTCCCTAAACCACCAGCCAGAATTACTCCTTTCATTTTTTCCCTCCCCTGGCGACTTTCTAATGTTAACATATTTTTATACCACAATCAACCTTGCTTAGCTGCTGTCCACTGCCAAATAGCGGATTTTTGCTTTGGAATTCTCTTCTCGAAAAAAGCGAAGGATATTAAATCTTCGATGGGGAAGTATTTTTCGCTTTAGTATTAATAGAAGAAAAATTTCCCTGGAACCAGTGATAAAGCAGGTTTTGAGCTCCGATCAGACGTTCTTTCATTTCTTCTTCCGGGAAAAGTAGCAACTGCCGGCTTTCACTGGCAGATATCAAGCCGGTAACACTAACTCCCAGCAATCGAATCTTTCGCTGATATTCCAGGGAAGAAACCATAAGATAACAGACCATGTAATATATTATTTCTTCCCGATATGTAGCATCTACAAGAGAAATACTTCGAGTATGAGTTTCGAAATTGGAATACCTTATTTTAAGATTAACTACCCTACCTAAATATCCCTCCGCCTGTAAACGCCGGGATACCTCGTGAGATAGTTCCTTCAGGGTGGCGGAAATTATTTCTGGATCGCGGGTGTCTTTTTCAAAGGTTATCTCCCGGCCAAAGGATTGGGGGTAGTATTCAGTTTCTACTTTTCGCTCATCGATCCCATGGGAAATTTCGTGAAGAAACTCGCCGATCTTACCGAATTTTTGCTTAAGGATTTCTCGGGGAACTTGAGATAGCTCTCCTACGGTATTTATTCCCATCTCTTTCAATTTCGCTTCCAAACTTTTTCCCACTCCCCACAGCTCGGCTACTGGAAGATCGGATAGTACTTTCTCCACTTCTTCCGGAGGGATAACCACTAATCCGTCAGGTTTTTTCATTCCCGAGGCTAACTTCGCTATAAACTTATTAGGTCCCACTCCCACGGAGACCGGAAGTTGTAACTGGTCCTTAATTCTTTGCTTCAGAGCTCGCGCAAGATCAACCGGATCTGGAAAGCTTGCTTCGTAACCGCTAACATCCAGAAATGCTTCATCAATGGAAACCGGTTCCACCCGGGAGGAAAATTCCTGAAGAATATCCATTAACTGGCCAGAAACCCGGACATATTTTTCCATATTCACGGTGAGGAAGATTCCTTCCGGACAAAGATGCCAGGCTTGCCGGATAGGCATAGCGGAACGCACTCCGTAAGCGCGAGCCTCGTAGGAGGCAGTAGAAACTACCCCTCTACTTCCAGGAAGAGCCCCTACAATTACTGGCTTTGCCCGCAGAGAGGGATTATCCCGTTGCTCGATAGCTGCGAAAAAAGCATCCATGTCTACGTGGATTATTACTTGTTTCCATCCCATAAGTTCTTGTCATTTTCAGTATATTCTTTCCCTAAACAAATTTCAAGAAGCCGGGAATCTTGACAAGATAATTTTTTTACCCTATATTGAAAATGAAAATAGTACAAGAATCCGGATTTGATAAATAAAAATTCGGAATTGACAAATAAATCCGATAATAAAACTTAATCCTGAATGCCGGAGTGGTGGAACTGGGAGACGCGGAGGACTCAAAATCCTCTGGGGGTAACCCCATGCGGGTTCAATTCCCGCCTCCGGCACCAAGGTGGATGCTTCTTTCTGGCTGCTCCCTCCCTTTTGATTGTCAACCAATTCCTCTTTGGCGCGTAATTTTGCGTCAACTTGATTAAAAACTTTACAATATGAATATTTTTACCATAGGACTTAAGGAATCTAAGTATAAGAGCCGGATCATTCCTTAGATTTTCCTCCTTTACTTTTTCCCCATTTTCATCAATAATACAGAGAAGGGAAGTCTGGGAATGCAAACGACTCTTCAGTAAAATGTCATGGCGAATTCCTTTGTTAAGATATTTTTATTCCTCAATATCATATGTAATTTCTTTAGGCTTTAAACTCATAAATGTTTATTTGGATGTTGGCTTTAAATTGAGAGAACTTGTTATTAAACGGCAACATAACTGCAAGACTACCGGATTTTGGTATGAAAACTAGAATGAATAAGCAAAAATTAACTTGGAAAGATGTTGTGAGAGATGCCTTATTAAAATTAGGTGGCCAAGGTCATTTATCCGAGATTAATAAAGTCATAGAAGGTCATCCCAAGACTATAACCAACCCAACCTGGAGGGATACAATTAGGCGAGTTGTAAGGCAGTATAAGATTTTCGAACCCGTGCCTCCGGAAAGAAGCGGTATTTATAAAGTAGTAGAAGAAATTTCAATAAAGCCCGAAGCACAAAGTTTTACTGAAGAACCAGAGATTAATCATGGAATTGCTCAAGGAATGTTAGTAACGTTAGGGAAGATTTATGGATATGAAACTTACGCACCTCCACACGATCAGTCGATCACAAAATTTCAAGATAAACTATTAGAAGATTATGTGACTGTATCTGACTGCACTGATATTTTCAGAGGTCCTAACTTAGCAAGGATTAGAGAAATAGATGTCTTATGGTTTGATGAAGATGATTATGGATTGTTTCCTGTGTATGCTTTTGAGGTAGAAGAAACAACAAGAGTGAAATCAGGTTTAGATAGATTATTAAAGATACCAAGAAGATTTCCCACGCTATTTTTTATTATCGGGCCAAGTGCAAAAGAGAAAGATTTATTTGACCAATATGTTAATCAAACACCGTTCAGAGATTTCAAAGATAAATTTCTGTTTAGGTTTTACAAAGAATTAGAAGAACTTTACAACTTTGCCTTGGCCCATAATGACCGACGACAACAATTTGGAATCAGTGAGAGAAGGAGATAAATATGGAAACTAAAGTAACAATCAAATGTCTATGTGGCAGGGAGGTAATAGTTGAGATTATTGGGGGTCAGTATCAAGATGAATATCAAGGGGATTGTGAGTGTGGTCGTAAATGGTTACTGAAAGAGCTCTCTGAGGCATTGGCAGAATATGTTGAATAGAACAAGCCCACTACATTCTCTATAACGGTGTTTGTGGTCCGCTCATACATAACCAAATGCCGTCGGCGCTTCGCAAAGTTTTAAACCGTTAGGGTATTAGACGCAATTTTTACGTAAATACAGCAGATATACGCACTCGGCTTTTTGATAATTCGAGAATTGTAAACTGTAATGCTTTTGAATAGTGCTGACTGAATATTTCTTGATCTTGGAGTCTGTCTAATCTTTTGGAACTTATAGTCAGCATTTGACCCTAGTCAATAGTTGCATATTATAGCAAATGAATTATAAATTCATGTTGCCTATTAGTCAGTAAGAAGCCAACGTTTCCAGAACTACAAGGATTGCACATCACCCGATGGCATCAACGTTCTCTCGGTATTTGTTAAAAAGCCATTTATTTCTAAAGCCCGGACGCGGAAGAAACTGCTTTTCTTTACTCCAGAATGAATAGTTCCACCTGCGGAGGCGGTGCTGTGATGAATTCATAATTTTAAGGGGGGACCCAATTATGAAATTATGCCTGGGGATTATATTTCTGCTTTTTCTCTCCTGTCTCGCTCTTCCATTAACCGATGGAGATACCGCCTATTACGGAAAGATTGCCCGTAATATTTTAGAAACCGGAGATTGGATCACTCTTCGTTTTAAAGGAGATGCTTTGGTAGATAAACCTCCTATTACTTGGCTTTTGTTCCTTTACTTTTTCCCCATTTTCATTAATAATACATCTGTAAGAATTCGTGGAATTCAAATTGATTACCCAGTAAAGTGCGCCGACTTGCTTAACCTAGTGGACATGCATCTGTATTTGCAACGATATAAAAGACCGAGTTTCAATCAGGCGAAATTCAATTACTCAACATTTCTTTTAAACTGATACGGTTAGGGGATAGAGGCGGGAAGGGAAAAAGGTATGAACTTAAAAGCTTTTTACAAAATTAGTTATGGGCTGTTTGTGGTGAGTTCGAAAAAAGACGAGAAATTCAATGGCCAGATTGCCAATACTATATTTCAGGTAACCGCAGAACCTCCAACAATAGCGGTGAGTATAAATAAGCAGAATTTAACTCACGAATATATTGAAAAAAGTAAAGTTTTTACCGTCTCCATTTTATCAAAAGAAACTCCTATGAAATTTATCGGGCAATTCGGTTTTAAGTCGGGACGGGAATTGAATAAGTTCCAGGACGTGAATTATAAAGTTGGAGTAACTGGTGCTCCGATAGTTATGGAAAACACGGTGGCTTACTTGGAGGCAGAACTCATCAATAATTTAGATGTGGGAACCCATACTATTTTTATTGGCAAAGTAATAGAGGCGGAAGTCATTAAAGATGAGGAACCGATGACTTATGCTTACTATCACCAGGTAAAACAGGGCAAGGCTCCCCAAACTGCGCCTACCTATATTAAAGAAGAGGAGAAAAAGGAAGTTAAGAAAATCGAAAGATACCGGTGCACAGTATGTGGCTATATCTATGACCCGGAAAAAGGCGATCCCGATTCCGGAATAAATCCCGGAACCCCCTTTGAGAATTTGCCCGCAGATTGGGTTTGTCCGGTATGTGGTGCGGATAAATCAGCATTTGAAAAGGAGAGTCAAAGATGACGGTCAGAGAAATAAGAGCCGCTGTTTATATCGTAGGTGCAATAGATTGGGATAGAAGATTGTTTGATGAACTCATACCTCTTCCCGATGGTACCAGTTATAACTCCTATTTGATAAAGGGAACTGAAAAAATAGCCCTGATAGATACGGTGGATCCCACCAAAGAGCACGAACTTATAGAAAATCTTAAAAAATTGAATATCACCAATATTGATTATGTAATTGCCAATCACGCCGAACAGGACCATTCAGGTGCCATACCAAAAATTTTGGAACTTTACCCTAAGGCTAAGGTGCTTACCAATTCCAGATGCAAAGATATGTTGATGGATTTGCTTTTAATTCCCGATAATAAATTTTTAACTATAAACGACCGGGAAAAAGTTTCGCTGGGGGATAAAGCATTAGAATTCATTATAGCCCCCTGGGTTCACTGGCCAGAGACCATGTTTACTTATCTGGAAGAGGATAAAATTTTGTTTCCCTGTGATTTCTTAGGTTCTCATCTAGCCACCAGTGATTTATTTGCTACCGATGAAGCCAGGGTATACCAATCGGCTAAAAGATATTATGCGGAGATAATGATGCCTTTTAGAACAAATATCAAAAAACATCTGGAAAAGTTAAAGGAATTGAATATAGAAATAATTGCTCCCAGTCATGGACCGGTTTATAATAAACCAGAATTTATTTTACAGGCATATAAGGAATGGATATCGGATGAAGTAAAAAACGTGGTGCTGGTTCCATATATTTCCATGCATGGAAGCACGGAAAAATTAGTCCACCACTTTGTTACTGCCCTAATGGAAAGAAATATAACAGTGAAGCCTTTTAATCTAACCAAAACTGATATCGGAGAATTAGCCATGACGCTGGTAGATGCTGCTACCATAGTTATTGCATCTCCTACTGTCCTGGTTGGTCCCCATCCCGAAATTTTATATGCTGCTTCCCTGGTAAATGCTTTAAGACCAAAATTAAAATTTGCTACGATAATTGGCTCCTATTGTTGGGGAGGGAAAATGGTCGAACAAATTACGGGAATGCTTACCAATATTAAAGTGGAATTCCTGGAACCAGTTATGGTAAAAGGACATCCTCGAGAAGATGATTTTAAATGCCTGGATAAACTAGCAGATGAAATTCTTAAAAGACATAAATCCATGAATATGATATGAAATCACAAATACTAATACTGAAGCCTTAGATATGAAAATACTAGGTATAAATGGCAGTCCAAGAATAGGTGGAAATACAGACATTTTGCTTGATAATGCCTTACAGGGAGCCCGTGAAAAAGGTGCCGAGGCGGAGAAGATTGTTCTGAATAAGCTTAGATTTTCTCCTTGTCAGGAATGCACAAATGCAAGAGAAGATGGGGTTTGTATAATAAAAGATGATATGCAAATCCTTTATAAAAAGATTATAGATGCCGAGGCAGTAATTTTAGCCTCCCCTATATTCTTCGGTAGCCTCAGCGCGCAGACCAAGATGATGATAGATCGTTTTCAATGTTTTTGGCGAGCTAAGTATCTATTTAAAAAAGATATCATCAAAAGGAAAAGATCCGGTGCTTTTATCTCAGTTGAAGCATCCAAAAGGAAAGACTTTTTTGATAATGCCAAATCCATTGTTAAGAATTTATTTGCTACCATTGATGTAATTTACAAGGAAGAACTTCTTTGTTCCGGTGTGGATGAAAAAGGAAGTATACTGAGACATCCTGATTGTTTAAAAAAGGCCATGGAATTAGGAACAAAAATTGCTTCGGGTTAAAGACTTTTAAAAAGAAAGGGGAGTTAATTAAAAGTGATTGAAAGATTACAGGTCTATAAGTGTGGGGTCTGTGGAAACATGGTGGAGGTCTTACATGTGGGTGGAGGAAAACTTGTCTGCTGTGGTCAACCGATGATACTTTTACAAGAGAACACGGTAGAGGCATCTTTGGAAAAACATATTCCCGTAGTTCAGAAATTAGCAGATGGTGTTAAGGTAAAGGTAGGAAGTTTTCCTCATCCTATGGAAGAAAAACATTATATCGAGTGGATTGAGATCATCGCTAATGATAAAGTTTACCGCCGTTTTCTAAAACCAGGGATGGCGCCGGAAGCGATATTTCTATTATCTGCTGATAGTATTACCGCTCGTGCCTATTGTAATCTTCATGGTTTATGGAAAGGTTAATTTTAATTAGAAATCTTCCCGGTATGTGGTATAATTAAATCAAAAAATAAAGGGAGGTTGATGATGGTTCAATATAAATATGGAAGTCGTTCTGGACAACAAGTAGCAAGAGATTTAAAATCACACGGAGCACAAGTGATTCTGAGTGGGAGAACTGGAGGACCTCAGCATTTATTGGCCAAATTTAGTTATTTTAAGAAATGGCTGATAGAGGCAAAAGCCTCCCGTGGGAAAAAATCTCTGCAATTAACACCGGAAGAAAAAAGACGACTAAAGGTAAAAGCTGCCAGAAATAATGCCATTCCGGTTTTGGCTTCTGTCCAAAAAGGAGAGGTAACTTACATCTCGGTAAAAACCGGACGCATACTTAAACCATAATTTTAATATAGCTTGGCATTAATCACTGGTCGTCGTTTCTTAAATTTTATTGATGGGGAAGCGTATACTCCCAAAATCTCTCCGAAATATACCCGGTGAAAATCTCCCGCGGGATAATAGGAAGAAATAATCTCTGGCGATAGTTGAGGCGGAAGAACATCATTCTTATGAATTACCTTACATTCATAGTGAAGGAGGCATTCCTCAATCAACGGTGATTTTACTTTTTTTCCGGGAAGAAGAGTTAAATTTTTTTCTCGAAATTTATCGTAATCCCGCCCGGAAACAGTCCCACAGAAAGATACTACATCCTCCAACTCTTTAGAAGGAACATTCACTGTGAAATCCCCAACTTCTTCCATCAGTCCGTAAGTGAAACGAGAAGGACGTACCAACACTAGAAAAACCGGCTTGCCCCATATTATTCCTATAGTCCCCCAACCAATAGTCATAACATTGGGTTTTTTCTGGCCAGAAACCAAAAGTAAACCAGGACTAACCAGTGTTTCCAGTGTCTCCTTTAAATATGCGGTATAATGAACTTCCTTTTTAGCCATGAGAAGTCTCCTTTTATTTCATAATCACCTCGAGGACTATCGATCCTTTAACATAATTCCAATTTAATCGCGAGAATAATAGAATCTAATTTGCAGAAGATCTTACCTTTGATTTTTCAAATTAAGCCGTATTGTTTTGCTTTAGACCGAAGAAAATTTAAACCTTCCCGGGCTAAAGTATCTCCATCAGGAGCCAGTTGCCTCCAGATACAGGTAGCAGCTGCCATTTCCGGAACCGGGGATACAAAAGATTCCATTACCGCCGCTCCTTGATAGCCTATCTCTTTCAAGGCTCGGAAGACACCATTCCAGTCCACATGGCCCGTTCCGGGAATTCCTCGATCATTCTCCGAGAGATGAATGTGATAAAGATGCTTTCCCGCCATTTTGATGGGACTATAAAAATCCTTTTCCTCGATATTCATGTGGTAAGTATCCAAATTAATACCCACATTGGGTTCATCAATAAGTTTCTGCAATTTTTCTCCCTGCTGAGCAGTATTCACCAAATAACTTTCATAGCGATTTATGGGTTCGATGGCCAGAACAATACCATATTCGCGAGCTAATCGAGCTACTTCCCGTAAAGAATCGGCAGCGTATTGCCATTCTTCCTCCAAGGGTGGTCGGCCGACGTTTTTAGCAAAGGCAGAATAAATAACCCCGCTAAAAACCTTAGCTCCCAAACGGTAACTTGCCTGGATACATTCTTTCAGATAAGTCACTCCGCGAGTCCGGATAGCAGTGTCGGGGCTGGAAATATCAGTTTCTGAACTCAATCCTGTAGAACAAGAACACTGCAGTCCAGTATCCTGCAAGCGTTCTTTTACTTTTTCGGGATTCAGTAGATCAAGTCTCAAAAGTGGTATCTCAATTAACTGAAATCCCAAATCTCGGATTTTTTCAATGAGATTAAGAGACTGCTCACTCCACCGTGCAGTCCAGATAAAGGCATGCACTCCGAAAATCATCATTTATCACTCCTATTGTATTTTCTATTCACCAACCAGAATCAGATTCTCAGAAGTCAATTTTCATTCTTTCACCAGTGCTAGCACTACTGCTCCCACCATCAAAGCTAAAAGGGGAACACCGCCTTTAATTAAAGTAAGAACATCATACCGCCAGATAACAACTAACCAAATGCCAAGACCAATAAGCACCACTCCCCCAATTGCTTTTAGTAACCGGTTCAATTTTTCATCCTCCCTTTCTTAAAATAATTGAGTTAACATCGGTGGATTATAAGCTATCCTACTATTGATGTCAAGGTTAGAAAGACCCGGAAGAAGGTACGCATAAATTCTTTCCCAATAACTATCTTGTAATTTTCCTGATTTTTTATCCAGTAATTTCTTTGATAAAAACTGGCCTTCTCTGTTGGGCAGAAAGATTAGCTGCCATAGTAACCGCATGAGTTTTGAGAGCATCCTCGTAGGAAGAACGAATCCGGGAAGCATCACCCGTGCGGATTCCTTCTATAAAAATCTGATTCTCCAGTAGATAAGGATTACCGGAGATGCGTATTTCTTCACTTCTACCAGGACGGATAATTTTTAGACTCTGCCAGGAACATTCCACCACCAGATCCTGACTGACCACACTTATTCCGATAGTATGGGACTGGGATAGAATACAGGTGTTGCTCACAGACCCCAGAGCTCCATTTTTAAAATGCAGTATCACAGTTCCCACATCTTCGATATCGAGGTCTTCCACTTCTTTCAGACAGCATAAGGAATAAGCAGCATAAATTTTCTCCACTTCCCCGGCAAAATACCTTGCCAGATCGATGATATGAGTAGTCTGTTCCACCATTTGACCACCCGACTGCGCTTTTACCCGCCACCAGGGAACCCCGGGTAGTCCACCCAGCCAGAAACCGAGCACCATTGCAATTTTTTTATCCTTCAGAAATTTTCGAGCCTCTTCCACAATATCCATATAACGCCAGGTATACCCTACAGAAGTAATTATCCTCGCCTTTTTGATAGCTTCCGCTATCTCCCGGGATTTTTCCCAGTTGACTGCCAATGGTTTTTCAATAAAAAGATGGATTCCCTTTTCAGCAGCTAAAATTTCCTGATTAGTATGGGCCCCTGGAGGAATACAGATATAAAGAGCATCTAACCTTTCTTTCTCCAACATTTCTTCATGGGAAGAATAAACCTTACAGTTAAGTTCCAGAGCCATTTCCCGCGCCCGGTTTAAATTCACATCACATATGGCAACTACCCGGAGTTCGGGAATCTTCTCTAGTTGCTGGAGATGAAGCCGGGCAATCCCTCCGGCACCGATAAATCCAATATTAAGAAAAGCCATAGGAAAACTCCTTTCCTTCTCATCTACGTTTGACCAATAATTCCCTTCAGATAGCTAACGCATTTGGGTAATTCTTCTTCCTTCTTTCCTGGAATCCCGCACTCCAGGGATAGATAACCCTGGTAGCCAATTTTCTTTAGCGCTTTAAACCCGGGTAAGAAGTCAGTATGCCCATAACCAGGGAGAAGACGGTTACTATCAGCCAGATGAATATTAGCAAGATATCTTCCCGTCCGGATTATGCTTTCGCCAATATTGCTCTCCTCGATATTCATATGAAAGAAATCGGCCATCATTTTCACATAGGGACTCCCCACTTTTTTACATATATCTACCACCTGATCCAGTCGGTTATAAAGATGGGTTTCGTAACGATTCAACGGTTCCAGAAGTAGGGCGGCTTTTACTTTTTCGGCATGGGGGGCGATTTGTTCCAGTAATTTTAGCAACAGTTCTTCCTCCAGCTCTACCGGTTTTCGCCAGGGAGAAAGGTCAGGAAGGCGGGGAGGCCCGAAAATGGGTACCACAATTAATCCTACTGCCCCCAGATCACCCGCCAGAGATAATAATTCCCGAATATCATTGAAGGCTAAATCTCGCTGGCTATGATCTCCGTCCAGTAAACATCCCCGGTATCCGGCACAGATAGTGCTCACCTTTATCTCACTACAAGATAACGCCGTATTTATTTCTTTAATCCTTTCCCCCAGTTTAGTTCCCCACAATTCTATCCCCTGAAATCCGTATTTCTCGAGGTTTACTATCTTCTCTCTAAAGCTTTCCCCTGGAACAAGATTTTCCTGACACGCAATTTTCATCTGGTTATCCTCCTCAGGCCCACCAGATTGCTCCTCGCTCCTCAAATAGGAGCACTTCCTTCAAAAACTTCACCGCTTTCTGAAATCCTTCGTTCCCGGACATCAGACTGTCTTCATGTTCAATACTGAGGACGAAATCATAACCCACCAGGCGAAGATTGCTGACAAAATTTTTCCAGAACTGAAAATCATGACCATAACCCACGGTCCGGAATATCCAGGAGCGATTGATCTCATCCCGGTAACTCTTGGTATCCAGAACTCCATTTACGGAAGTATTAAGAGAATCTATTCCCGTATCTTTAGCGTGAATGTGGAAAATAGCTTTCCCTAATTTCCTCACTGCGGCAATGGGATCAATCCCCTGCCAGAAAAGGTGACTAGGATCTAAATTAGCCCCGACAATTTCTCCTACCGCCGTTCGGAGTTTAAGCAGGGTTTCTGGATTGTAAACTACAAAACCGGGATGCATTTCTATACAGAGCATTTTCACATTATGCTTCCTGGCGAACTCCGTTTCCTCTTTCCAGAAGGGGATAACTTTTTCTTTCCATTGCCATTCTACTATCTTGGTAAAATCATCCGGCCACGGACACACTACCCAATTAGGATAAAGAGCCTGGTCCGAATCACCCGGACATCCAGAAAAAGTAATTACTCGTTGCACTTCTAATTTTCCCGCTAGTTCAATAGTCTGACGCTGAACTTTACGATGGGCAGCGGCGATACTGCTGTCGGGATGCAATGGATTTCCATGACAGGAAAGGGCACTGATTTCCAATCCCCGACTTTCTATGGTCTTTTTAAACTCCTTTCGTCGTGATTCGCTCCCCAGTAATTCCTCGGGACGACAGTAAGCGTTGCCGGGATAATTTCCGGTGCCAATCTCTACCGCCTGAACTCCCGATTGGACAATGTAATCCAGTGCTTCCTCCAGTTTTCTCTGGCCAAAAAGTACAGTAAATACTCCCAATTTCATAAGAATTCCCCTCCTTCGATTTTTTTCGCTGAAAAGTTTAGAATCTTCTTCCCGCGGCAGAATTTGTCAGACTCTGGCAGAATGTATCTTTTTGGCACTATATTAACTGACTGGTAGCCAGCTCTTCTTTTCCACCGATTTCATCACCGCCTCCAGAACTTCCTGACATCGGACACCATCAAAAAAACTGGGAGAAGGTAGCTTATCCTTTGCCAGACACTCCAACAGATCATAAACTGTGTGAATAAATGTATGTTCATAACCGATAAGATGTCCCGGAGGCCACCAGGCTCCGGCATAAGGATGCAAATTTTCAGTAGCCAGAATAGTCCGGAACCCTTGAATGTGTTCCGGATCCTCAAGAGAATAAAATTCCAATTCGTTCATTCGTTCAAAGTTGAAAACCAGACTCCCTTTGCTTCCGTTGATTTCAATTCGCTCATAATTCTTTCTACCAATAGCAAAACGGGTAGCTTCGAAAGAACCCAGCGCGCCATTTTTAAATCGAGCCAGGAAAAGGACGGTATCATCTACGGTAACTTTACCTTTTTCCTTTCCAGCAACTGCACGTAGATCAGCAGTAGTTTCGGCGGAAAGAGGTCTTTCTTTAATAAAAGTTTCACTCATTCCCACCACTTCACTAATTTCTCCCACCAGATAATGAGCAAGATCGATTAAGTGAGCATTCAGGTCACCATGGGCTCCGCTACCGGCAAGTTCTTTCCGCAGACGCCAGACCAAAGGAAAATCAGGGTTAACAATCCAATCCTGGAGATAGACTGCCCGGAAATGATAAATCGGTCCCAAACGTCCTTCTTCAATCAGTCTCTTGGCTAAAGCAATAGCGGGCACTCGACGATAATTGAAACAAACCATGTGCTTTACTTTCGCTTTTTGGACCGCTGCCAGCATCTCTTTAGCTTCCGCTAAATTGTTAGCTAATGGTTTTTCACAAAAGACATGTTTCCCCGCTTTCGCCGCTGCTACCGCTATAGGATGATGCATATTGTTCGAGACACAGATATCCACCAAATCTATATCCTCACGCTGGACTAATTTTTCCCAAGAAGTTTCATAACTTTCCCAGCCATAGGTTTGGGCGGCTTCCCTAACTCCTTTTTCATCACGGCCACAGATTGCTTTCATCACCGGAATAGCGGAGCACGGGAAGAAACGGGTTACTTGCCGGTAGGCATTACTGTGTGCTTTTCCCATAAATTTATAACCTACCATTCCTACATTAACCGTTTTGGGCATACTCTATCCCCCTTCCTTTTTATCTTTAATCTTCGGTAAGAAGATCATCCGGCTAAACCATAACTTACCGGGCAATGGTAGTCAACTTTACCCGATCAGTTAGACCAAAGGGAACAAAATTATAATAATCGGTCCAATGGATTTGATCCTGGAAACTGTAAGGACTCACCGAAAGCAGTTCACCTTCTCGATGATGATGGGGACCGAGAAGATTTCGACAACTATTGGTAAATTCTATTTGAAGTTTATTCTCTCCCTTCCTCAGCAAATGTCCTATTTCTACACGGTAGGGAGCGCAAATAATTTTCCCTCCTTCCTTGCCATTAACCACTACCCGGGCTACTATCCAATTCTTTTTTCCCAGTTCCAGATACAAGGGAATGGGAAAATTAGTGAGATTTAATTGCTGGGAATAACTGACCTTTCCTGCGTAAAAAGGATATCCTTGAGGTACTAAGTCGCCCCCTTTAACCGGTTGCTCATCCACCAGACGAAAATGACATCCCTCTTCAACTGCTACCGCAAAATCACCAATCAGATAGCAACTTTCCACTTCTATTCCTTCCTTAAGAAAAATTAGGGTTCCAGGCCGAGTGGGTCGTCGGAAACGTCCATGCAATTCCAGAATATTTTCTCCTCGTCGGACATAATTGCCAAGGTCAATTTTCCGGAAAGAAATATCCCTCCACCATCCCTGGTCTTCTACTGGGACCGCCTGTCCATTAAGAAAAATCTGGTATCGTTCCGGAAGTTCTATTACCAAATAAAGCACTCGCTTCTTATTAATATCCAGATCTACCAGGAACTGATATTGGAGAGAAAAATCTACTTCCCTGCCCACCAACTCCAGAGCCGGTTGGACTTTCCAGAAAGGCACTGGTTCTGTCCAATTACCATTCTCAATCCGGAAACGACAATAATCCAGGGTTAGGGCATTGAGATCCAGGCGCCGGAATTCCCATTTATCAGCCAGCTCCTGCCATACCTTGATTTTCGGAAAAGAAATTTCACCCGTTTTAGTGGGACGCGACTCATCCACTAATAGAAGATAAGAACCGGCGGGCGGAAATTCTAGTTTAGTTTCCAGACAATGTTCCTTTTCCCGGCAGGGAAGTTCCTCCACCTTGCCGGTAAGGGGATCCCAGCACTGTAAACTACCTCTTACAGGAAGACGGAGACAGACACGGAAATATTTCTGGGGATCAGTATTAGCCAGGAAGTAAATGTGCTTGTTTCCTTCCCGGCGATGCTGATAATAAATGGCCTCAATTTCTTGTTCCACATCATCCTGAATGCTTATTTCTGATGGTAAAATATTATCCAGAGTTTCTTTTAAAGCCTGAGAATTTTTTTCGGAATGTAAAAATCCGCCATCCCAAAGTTCAGTCACCAACGGTTCCAGACGCTGAATCCCATCCGACCAAAGAAAATCCTTTAGTTCCTTTGATTCTTCCCCTTCCAGCATTATCGGCAAAGGTTTTAAAGCGATGATTTTACCGCCTTTCTGCTTGAACTCTCTTAATAATTTAAAAGTCGTTTTGCGCAAAGTCAGGCCCGGAGGTAAAATTATCAACTGGTAAGGCATTTCGCCCAATACTAATTGATTATTGTTTACCCGACCGTATTTTTCCAGCAATTTCTCATCGCCGAGATCGTAATCCCGGTGGATACGACAGAGAGTTTCACAGAGCGCAACAAAATGGGCATTCCATCGATCAACCTCTCGATTGTCTAAAGGTTGATAAACCGCCCAGGCGCTGCCTAAAGGATGAATTACCAGCAGATCAGCACAGAATTTTCCTCGAGTAAGCATATAACTTAGGCGACCAAAATAATCGTTTAATAAATGATAATCCTCCCACCAGGGCTGCTGATAATAAAGAGAGGGAGGAAAATCTCGTTTACGGCAGCCTTTCATGGAGTAAAGGGATAGATGAGGATTGAGAAGGTTGATTCCCAGCACATACTCCCAGTCGCCAATCCACTTCTGATCCTCCAAGGAGAGAGCCCAGCCACCGCAGCCATAAGTTTCTGAAAGCACTCTTTCTTTTCCTAATTGATGGGCTACGCTGGCCACTTGCTTTATCGTTATTAGATCGACAATATTGCGACTGAGATGATCAACCCCGGGAACATGCATGTATTCATAATGAGGCATAGCAGCACCAATGAATCGAGTCTGAATACGCAGATTGTCCTCACACAGGTAATGTCCGGTATATTTTAGACGGTGCGCTTGGCACCAGTGGTAAAGTTTTTCGGTATAAGTCTTAAGAAAAAGATCGGTCAAAGTATTCCAGAAATCATAGCGGATCCGGTGATAGTTATTTACGGGATAAAAAAGGGAAGGAAGACAAGCTAACAGGTCGTAACCATTTTTATCTTTAAAGTACTGGGGTAAATTATCGGTCCAGGGAACTACCATACCGGCAGTCTCCCAGGAAGTAATGTTGGGTTCATCAGTGAAAATCCCGGGAATGGTTTTTCCGAATTCCTCTCCTATCTCCCCAAGATAAGCTTCATAAGTAGATTCCAGAAAGGCTTCCACTGCTTCAGGCATCATAGTATCAAGATAACTTTCATTATTAAACCAAAGGCTATCAGGCGCAAGTAACCGGCGGAAATGAAGAATGGTTTTCTCTCTCTCCCCGGAAAAATCCCCACTAACTCCGGTAATATCTTTAAGGTCTTGCCAGGTCCCGTCCTCTTTCTTTCGACCGAGAAAGATCCTGACCGTAGTATTATCAGGAACCTTTGTGTAGTCATGAGGAGGAATTTCTTCGCAGACCAATCTTTTCTGCCGGAAAGAAGGATTCCCCGCTAATACCTTACCTCCCGCAAAACCGCTGGGCCACCGATCTTCATCGTACAACCATGGTTCCAGGCCTTCTTCTTTGGCTACCTGTATTACTGTGTGAACACGATCCATCCACTCTTTTGACAAATAAGGAGTTATTAAGCCGATCCGGGAGTGGATAAAAAATCCTCCCAGTCCACGGATTTTCATTTCTCGGACCTGTCGACTTAATTCTTCATCGGTAAGTTCATCGTTCCAGGACCAGAAGGGAATGGGGCGGTACCGGGAAATGGGATTTCGAAACTGCTCATACCAGTTTTCCATTGGGCAACTCCTCCCTATTCTTTAGATTCTTCCTCTTCCTGAATAATTCTTTTGACTTCGTCCACTGTCTCTGCCTTTATCAGCGCCTGCCGGAAATATTTATCTTTTAAAAGGCGGGAAATTTTAGCTAAAGCTTTTAAATGAGCTCCTGCTTCTCCCTCGGGAGCGACCAGTAAAAAGAATAGGTAGACCGGTTCTCCATCCAAGGCATCAAATTCGATTCCCTGAGGAGAACGTCCGAAAGCCGCTACTAGTTCTTTCACCAAAGAAGACTTCCCGTGAGGAATAGCCACCCCGTGTCCAATTCCGGTACTACCCAGTTCTTCACGTTCCATAAGAGTTTTTACTACTGGCTCCTTGTTACGCACCTTCCCCGCTTTAACCAGTCGTTCTACCAGTTCTTCAATAACATCTTTTTTATTTTTAGCTTTCAGATCGACTTCAATAGTCTCATCACTCAAAAAGTCAAAGATTTTCACCTTGTCTCTCCCTCCTCCAATACCCAACAATCTTTCCTTCCAGATTCCAGTTACAAGAACACACAGAACAGCTCTCTTCCCGGCTAAATCCCATAATCTATTCTCATTAAATACCTAAGAAAAATCTGGAAAGACTCAATCCTTAAAATGATTCTCAGGACTTTCGGACTCTGGGCTAATTCCGGGGATAGGAAAATAGCCTTCTAAAAATTGATTTTCTGACGAAGACTCCGAAGTCATAATCTCCATCATAATGCTCTGTTTAGACTCCGCATGCGGATGAGAAATTAGTTTTTCCTTATACTTTCTCAATTGAATTTCCATCTTCTTAATTACCTTGTTAATAGAGGTAGGCATATCATCAGATTTATGACTTCCGTAAAAAGTAGTTCCGTCGGCCTGGATAGTTATTTCTGCTATACGTAGATATTTTTTTTCGATCAAAATTATATGTATTCCCATTATATGATTAAGATACTTCATTAATTTGCGAACTTTCTTTTCAATATATTTTCGCAAAGGTTCAGTTATTTCAAAATGACGAGCAGTTATCATTAAAGGAATTTCTTTTCTTCTCTTCATTTATTACCTCCACTTTTTTCCACTGCTGAATAACTACGTCGTCTATAGGCAGGAAGAAGGGAAAGTTCTTCCCGGTATTTAGTAACTGTCCGACGGGCAATTTTGATACCCCGTTCCTGAAGTAAACGGGTTATCTTTTGATCACTCAGAGGTTTATTGGCATCCTCTGATTGGATAAGTTCTTCAATCATTTTTTTAACTACTCGGGAAGAAGTGTCAGCCCCGGTTTGGGTAGGTAAACTGCGGGTGAAGAAATATTTCAACGGGAATAATCCTCGGGGAGTTTGCACATACTTATTGGTAGTAACCCGGCTCACAGTTGATTCATGAAGACCGACCTTATTAGCAACTTCTTTCAGAGTAAGAGGCTTCAAATGAATCACACCTTTTTCCAGAAATTCCCTTTGCACATCAAAAATACTTTCCGTTACCTTAAGGAGAGTTTTTCTTCGCTGCTCTAAACTTTTTACTAGCCATAGAGCCTCCTGATACTTTTTTCGAAGATATTCCCGGGTGGATTCTGATAGCTGCTTGCGTTGAGCCAGTAATTGTCGATAAAAAGGACTAATTCTCAAATGTGGTAAATCATCATCACTTACGGTAACCATATAGCAATTATCCACTTTCTCTACAAAAACGTCGGGGATAATGTATTCAGGAGTTTGTCCTCCGTAATTTCGCCCCGGCCTAGGTTCTAGAGAGGCAATAACCTGACTCAATTTTTCCACCTGCGAAATCGGTATTCTCAACTTCTGGGAGATCTGTTCATAGCGTTTAGCTTCCAGATCTGGCAGGTGAAACTTAATAATCTCTTCCAGACAAAAATCATTTAACCCTAACTGCTGAACCTGGATAAGCAAACATTCCTGGAGAGAGCGGGCTCCCACTCCGACCGGTTCAAAAGTTTGAATTAGTTTCAAAACCTCTTCTACTTCTTCCTCTCCGATTTCTAAATTCTGAGCTATTTCTGCCAGAGGAGTGGCAAGATAACCGTTGGTATCGAGGTGACCAATAATAACCTCGCCAATTTTATATTGCTTTTCATCTTTGCAGGAAATTCTTAATTGCCAGAGAAGGTGTTCGGCCAGGCTGGGAGATCGGCTAATCAAACTTTCTCGATAGGCATGCTTTTCCTCTTCCTCTGGAGAATACTCCGTTTCCTCAGGGAAGTATTCTTCCCACTCAATATTCAGTCGGGCAAGGTTTTCTTCAATTTTGTCAGCGATATCTTCCGGTTCCTTCTCCCCATTCCCTTCTTCCCTGGATCCTTCAACTACTCCATCTTCCACTTCCTCTAAAACCGGATTATCTATCATTTCCTGGCGTAAAAGGGCAATTAGTTCCAAAGCGGAAAGTTGAAGAATCTTCAGGGATTGTTGAAGAGCAGGAACCATTACCAACTTCTGTTCTGGTCGCAAATGCAGATGGGCATTAATTTCCATATTTTTCTCCTACATAGTAAATCTTTCACCCAGGTAAATCTGGCGTGCTTTTTCACTATTAATAAGTTCCTGAGCAGTTCCGGAAATTAGAATTTCGCCTTGATACATAACATAAGCACGATCGGTAATAGCCAAGGTTTCCCGAACACTATGGTCAGTTATCAAAACTCCAATCCCTTTATTTTTTAGATAAGAAATAATTTGCTGGATATCAAACACCGCGATAGGGTCAATTCCTAAAAAAGGTTCATCCAGAAGCATAAATGAAGGGGAGGTAACCAAAGACCGACTAATTTCAACTCTCCTTCTTTCTCCCCCAGAAAGAGTATATGCTTTATGTTTAGTCAGATAAGCAATATTTAGTTCTTTCATCAGTTCCTGCAAACGTTTTCGGCGTTCGCTACTTGATAATTTGAGGGTTTCCAGAATTGCCAGAATATTCTCCTCCACTGTTAGTTTACGAAAAACTGAAGGTTCTTGGGGAAGATAGCCCAACCCCTTTCGTGCTCTTTGATACATCGGCAAGTAAGTAATATCTTCTCCATTAAGCAGTACCCGTCCTTGGGCTGGCTTAAACAACCCCACCATCATATTAAAAGTGGTGGTTTTTCCCGCACCATTAGGACCAAGCAATCCCACCACTTCTCCTTGACGAACTTCAATACTGACATTATTTACTACCACCTGTTTCCCAAAAGTCTTTGTTAAATTTTCCGTTATCAAGGTTTGAATCATTACTATTTCTTTATATTATAAAAATATTTCCCCTGAGCTTTTCCTTCTAAAGTCACGGAAGTCGGTTGTCCCAGAAATATCATAATTTTATCAGCTTGAAAATAATCCTGGTTACGCCACAGGCGGGGATAACCAGTAAGAATTGCTTTTTCATCGGGATGATAATAAATTAGAAGATCAGCTTTACCAACCACATCTTTTTTGGTTATTTTTACATCCTCGTAAGCCATAAGACTTTCTTCTTGCAGAAATACTTCCATACGATCTCCAGTAATCACTAAAGTTTCTCCCTGGTCATCCTTTTTCTCCAGATTAGCTCTCCCCAGAAGCGAAATTACTTCCTCAACCCCTCGGTATTCCATAGCCTCCGACCAGAAAATAATCTTGTGGGAAGTTTCTTCCCCCCGGACGTTACCGCGGACAAAAAAACGAGGGGGAGTGATAAACCCCTCCATTTCTTCTCCCCGAAGAGAAATCCAGGAAAAACCCTTTCCCAGCATCACCCGAGGATGGCCGGTAAAAAATATTTTGCCGGAGCTATCCTCATAACGTAGATAATCAGTTACCAGTTCTACCTGATTTCGAGGGTTCTCAACAAATACGTTTTCGCGGGCGATAAGATCTCGGCTTTCCAGGAATAACTCCACTTCCTTACATACCGCAGCCGTCAAAGACCCATCTACCATACCCATCTTAAGATGGACGTCTTGAATCATCTTAACTGACCCACGGGAAGAAGAATAATCCATTTCTCCTCCGGATACTTCAATCAATTTTTCCTTATTTACCAGAAATACGTTCCCTCGGGCAAAAGTCTGTTTTTCTGGAAAGTGAACCTCCATATTTTCACTTTCTACCAAGGTGCGGGAATTGTCTTTCATGGTCAAGGTAAGCTGCGGACTTTGACTGGCAGTGAGAACACCCGGAGCACGATAATCTAAGTAGCCGGAAGAAAGGACAATCCCATGAACAGCATTAACTGCCACCACTCGATTCCGTGCAGTTGCCCGGCCGGGCTGAAGAAAGAATTCCATCTCATCACTTACAATCGTAGTTACCGCGCCATCGGAAGCAATTTTTAATTCTGATTGATTACGGACCAGTCCGTAATCTTGTGTTAGATCATATTCCAGCTCCTCCCCTTTTAATTCCCATCCTTTATTTTTAACTTCCAGATAAACGCGATTCTTTCCCAGAATTTTCTTTTCTTTCAGGGCAACCTTTAGCGTCCCTGCTCTTCCGTTGATAGGAGTATTATCGGCACTCATCATCAAGAGCCGAGAAACCTCTGCTACCTGTACAAACTCACGAGAATGAAAATACTCCATATAATTTCCCCAAAGGGATACTTTCTTCTGAGAGTTATTTACCTGAACATCTTTTTCCCCCACTGCTTTTTTCTCGACAGTGAACAATTCCATCCGCTGACTTTCCACTACTGTTTGGGAACCATCCTCCATCAACCAAGTAACCGAAGGCTTACCTTCCAAATTTATTTTCCTCTGGTCCTGATGATAATAAAGGGACTGGGCAGAAATGGTTAACCCATTACGAGTATCATTTAGTTCTACCTTATCCTCTGCCCGAATAATTCCCTTCTCCGGCTGAATCTCCATCATCTCCGCTTGCATAACCGTTTCCGCCTGGGTAAATTTTACATTCCCCTTAAAGCGAGTGAGGCCTTGCCCAGGTAAATGTTCCCCTTGGTCGGCCTCCATAGTTATTAGACCATGAAGAGGGAAAACCAGGGCATCGAGAGTAATTTTCTCTTCTCGCTGCGGATAATAATAGCCCCGACAAAATCCTTCGACCACAAATTTACTTTCTTTTCCCAACCCAAAAATAAACTGGCGAGCCAAAAGTCGATTTTCTCCTTGAACTAGTGAAGGATCGCCCTCTAGGGTAGCTCTCTCTTCCAGCCCCCGGTATTCTAAAAATTCTCCCCGGCCCAGGAGATTATCTTTCTGAATAGTAACCTTTCCCGAAGCCCGGACCCTTTTTTCCAGTAACCAGGCCTCCAAACGATCACCATTTATCAAGGTAGTGGTTTTATCCTGAAGAGTAATCTGCAACTGCGCTCCCCGAGGGAAAAGAGCATATTTACTTTTAACATCATATTCTACTTTCTCTCCCAGAAGTCGGAACCCCAGAGAATCATCAATGATAGAAATATGCCCTTCGGCTATCGCCAGTTCATCGGTTTTATCATAGGTTACCTTATCAGCTTTAAAAAGAGTTTTACCCTGCAGGTAAATGACTTCCCCGCTAAGGGTCCAGATTTCTTTTTTCCCCCGGGTGCTAATAATAGTATTGCCCGCAGATATCAACTTAAATTCTTCCGTACTCAGATAATCCCCTTTTTCTCCCCGGGTAGGAGAAATGATGGATAATGTTAAACTAAAGATTAACAAAAAACTAAAAACAATTTTCATGGGCGGGAAATTTCCTCTAAAGTACCCCGAGCTTTTAAATCTTGAATTTTCAATTCTTTAAGAGCTAGATCGGCTTCCATGCTTTCTCCGGTAAACAAACTCTTTCCTAATAATAATTTTACCCGGTGGTCGGTCACGAATTTTTGCTCCCGGGAAAGCCATCGCAAATACTCGGTTTCAATCTTTTTTAAGCCATCAGCGGAAGTAATAACTACATTCCCTTCAATTTCAGCGTTGTTAGTCCGGAGATCTATTTTGCTTTCATCCGACCGAACTTCACTAACCGGATGATTATCTTCGAAGAAATTCAACTGTAGATTCTCTATCACTAAAACATTTTCCTCTTCATAAACTTTTATTTTTCCTGCTTTTAATTCCCATTCTTTAATATTTTCCCGGACGCGAATAACCTTTGCTTGTTCTATGAAAGTATCAGCATCAACATTAGAAAGGATATCCAAAGAGGAAGGGGGAGGACTGGATTTACATCCGGGCAAAATAAGGGAAAAAACTATCAATAATAACCCAATCCACCAGTAGCTCACTCTTAACTCCAGCATTAAGCATACCTATAACAAACTTAAGTATAACACAGGCACCTCTAAAAGTAAAGCCAACCAGCCAGCACTTATCTCACCAAAAATTGTTCCTCACCGCGATAAAGAATTACATATTCCACATCCTCGACACTCACTCTGGCGACAATCTGAAGTAACTTCTCCCCGGCGAGACTTCTGGTGTTCCAAGATAAGAAAGTCTTTCTTCACTCCGCAATCTAGATGCTCCCAAGGGAAAACTTCGTCGTAACTCCGGGACCGATAAATATAAAAATGAGGATCAATTCCACATAAAGAAAAAGCCTTCATCCAGAGATCGTAACGAAAACAGTCGCTCCATTCATCAAATTTACAACCCTGACTCCAGGCAGTCTCCAGGACTTTCCCCAGGAGACGATCTCCCCGAGAAAAAACTGCTTCCAGAAAAGAAAGTTCTGGTTGATGCCATTTAAAAGTTACATTTTGACACTGGCGAATTCCGGAACGCAGAAAATCCACCGCTTTTTTAATTTCCTCCAGAGGCATTTGCTTTTCCCATTGGAAGGGAGTTTGGGGCTTGGGAACAAAGGTGGCTACACTTACATTAACTTTACCCCGGCGACCACCTATTTTACGAGCTATCCGGGCGGTCTTTAAAACCATTTCTACAATGCCTTTCCAATCCTCAGGAGTTTCGGTGGGGAGTCCGATCATAAAGTAAAGCTTTACCAGTTTCCATCCTTCGCTATAAACTCCTTCCATCACCTGATAGAAATTATCTTCATCAATACTTTTATTTATTACCTTCCGCAAACGTGGAGTCCCGGCTTCAGGAGCGAAGGTAAGACCAGTTTTGCGCACTTTTTCCACCTGCCGGGCTAGTTCCAGCGAAAAACTATCAATACGCAGAGAGGCTAACGAAATTCCTACTTTCTGGGGAGCAAATATTTCCACCAGTGAGGAAGACAATTCCCGGATAGCGGAATGATCGCTAGGAGAAAGAGACGAAAGAGAAATTTCTTCGTAGCCGGTCTGGTCGATGGAATCCTTGGCCAGTTCCAGCAACCGGTTGACGGATCTTTCCCGTACCGGACGATAAATCATTCCCGCCTGGCAGAAGCGACACCCTCGAGTGCAGCCGCGAGAGAGCTCTAGCACTACCCGATCATGAACAATGGGTATAAAGGGGACAATGATACGAGAAGGATAATAGGCCTGATCCAGGTTTTTTATTTCTCTTTTACGAATAGATGAAGGAATTCCGGAAATTACCGAATGAATACTTTTTATGGTGCCATCAACAAAATAAGAGACTTGATAGAATGAAGGAACATAAACTCCCGGGATTTTTGCCAGTTCTTGCAGCAGCTTTGCTTTGGGAAGCCGACCTTTCTTCCCCTCCCGGTAAAGATCGACAATTTCATTAATCACTTCTTCGCCATCACCGAGAACAAAGGCATCAAAATAATCAGCCAAAGGTTCGGGGTTAAAGGCTCCGGATCCCCCACCAATAATCAGAGGATATTTTTCGTCTCTATCCTTACTTTTCAAGGGGATTCCCGCTAGATCCAGCATGTTAAGAATATTGGTATAACTCATTTCATACTGCAGGGTAAAACCTATGAGATCGAATTCTATCAGAGGCAGATGTGATTCCAGACTGAAAAGGGGAATCCCCTTTGCCCGTAAATATCGTTCGCAATCTATCCAGGGAGCATAAACTCTCTCCGCCGCTACCTCGGGGCGCTGATTGAGAATATGGTAGAGTATTCGCAATCCCAGGTGGGACATACCAATTTCGTAAATGTCAGGAAAGGCTAAAGCAACTCTAACTTCTACCCCGCTCTTATGCACCGCATTCCATTCATTTCCCAGGTACCGACCGGGTTTGAGCACCCGGGGTAAAATTTCTTTCAGTCGACCATTAATTCTGTACCCCATAACTCTTATCAGGTTCCGGGAGCACGCCACATCGGCTCCAGTAAGCCTTCATCCACCAAACTTAGGATACGAGGATAAATCTGGCGCCACTTCCGGTAATATTTCATATAAATTTCGTGATTTTCCGAGTTCGGTTCGTAGAAGGTTTCCCACTTCACAATTTTTTCTGATGCCTCAGGCAGATTCCGATAAATACCCAGACCTACCATAACACACATCGCTGCTCCCAGAGCAGTAGATTCTTTAACCACCGGAACCCGCATACGAATTCCGTAGACATCGGCCATGATCTGGGGCCAGAGAAAACCTTTAGAGGAACCGGCACAAAAGGTAACCACTTCCGGCACCACGGAAGTCAATTCTAGTAAATTCTGATAATTGCCATAAGAAACGTAAGCAGCATTTTCCTCTAATGCCCGGAAGAATTCTTTTTTGCCACAGGTCTGGGGAGAAAAGATATCAATTTGCAGAAAACCAGGTGCCGCCTGTTTCCAGCGTTTAGCATTCATAACATCGGAAAAGATCGGGATAAGACCATGAGAACCGGGAGGGACTTTTGCCGCCATTTTCTCCAGTACGAAATAAGGATCCACCCCCCCAGCCTGCGCCTGACGTTTTTCTTCCTCGCAGAATCCATCCCGGAACCAACGCATAGCATAACCGTGGAGAAACCCAATTCCTTCCGTCATCCATTGGCCAGAAACAGTATGACAGAGAGTGCGGGGACGAGCCTGAGAGTCGATGAGAGGATGGTCGGAAACAACCGCTGTTTGCCAGAAAGTGCCCGCTACGACTACATAATCATTAGGGTGTACTGCCGCAACCCCGCTAAGTGCTAATTGAGTATCCGCCCCACTGGTGATTACAGGGATCCCAGCAACCAGACCAGTTTCTCGAGCAGCTTTTTCCGTCACCCGACTTACTACGATTCCCGACTCGTATACTGGTGGATAAATACCTCTTGGTAGCTCAAATGTGCGAATAGTCTCTTCCGACCAGGTTCGCCGGGAGAGGTCGAAAAGGTCACAGCTGGACCCAATGGAAGGATCAGTAATAAATTCTCCCGTCAACCGGTAAATGATCCAGTCCGATAGCATAGTCATGTGAGCAATCTGCTGATAAATTTCCGGTTGATGCCTTTTGATCCACAAGAAGCGAGGAGGAGCCGCCATACCAAACCAATCTCCTCCGGTACGATAAATCATTTTCCCTAGTCCGCGGGATTCCAGTTCTTTTACCTCTTCTACTGCCCGGGAATCGGCATTAGGACAAGCCCAGATTTCCTCCCCCGCCCGGTTGTAAAGTACAAAACCTTCGCGCATACTGGTAGCGGTAATACCAACAATTTCTTTCGCCGTGATACTCGCCTTGGCCATGGCTTCCTTAATGCAATTTATAAGGATTTGCCAGGCTTCAGAGGTGTCAAAAACCTGGGAACCGGGATATTCCGGTAGCTGTTTGGGATACCATTCATGCTGGGCAAAGGCGATCTGATTACCTTTGATATCAAAAATAACACATCGGCCGCTACCGGTTCCCGCATCCAGAGTCATGATATATCCTTCTCTGGTCATATGCTTATCCCCCCTATAAATTATAAATTCTCTCCTGCCCTCCTTTTCCGGTTAGCGATTTTATTTTAACCACTTTTCCCTTTGATAAATAAACTCGGGGAACCCGATGACTGATAGCGCAAGGAATTTCATGCACTATGGTCCCCAATCGGTCAGCCCAATCCCAAATAGATATCCTTTCCCCTCCTGAACTACCGATCAGTACTACCTCTTCCCCAGTAGTCACTCCCGGAAGTTGATCCAGACCTACCATACATAAATCCATACAGACCCTTCCCCTCACTGGAACTCTTTTCCCCTGGATGAGCACCTCTCCTCGGTTGGAAAAAGCGCGGTCAAAACCATTAGCATACCCGGCAGGAATAATTCCTACTTTCTCTTTACGGTGGCAAGTATAGGTCCTCCCATAACTTATACTCCAACCAGGAGGGACTTCCTTCCAATCGATGAGAGTGGTTTTAAGAGTAAGCGCCGGTCGTAGTTTAAGCCGGGTATCAGTGCGGGAAGGAGGGATGCCATAAATGAGTAAACCGGGACGAACAATGTCTAAGTGCGAGTCCGGGATATTAACAATAGCGGCACTATTAGCTATATGTTGCAGAGGGGGTTCGATTCCATTTTTCTGCAATCTCTCTATTATCTCTTGAAAACAATGCAGCTGCTGGCCAGTAAAGGAATCCTCCGGGACATCAGCACTGGCAAAGTGACTGAAGATTCCTTCCAGCTCCAGACGGGGTAACTTTAAAATTTGGGAGACAAAATTGGTTGTTTCTTCGGGCAAAATTCCCAGCCGCCCCATGCCGGTATCCACTTTAACGTGAACCTTCACTGTTTTATTGGACTGGATAGTGTACTGGGAGAGAAGGCGGGCGATTTCCAGATTAGTAATGGTAAGGGTCAAATTATAATCCACTGCCCAGGGAACTTCGGCAGGAATTATAGGGCTGAGAACTAGAATGGGCAATGTAATATTCGCTTGTCTTAGTCTTATTCCCTCCTCCACCCGGGTCACCCCTAGCATTTCTACTCCTTCCCGATAGGCAGTAAGTGCCACTTCTTCTGCTCCATGGCCGTAAGCATCGGCTTTTACAATGGCCATGATCCGGGTACGGGGAGAAATAAAGCGACGAATTTCCCTTAAATTGTGAGTAATAGCATCAAGATCGATTTCCACTCGGACAGGATAGGGAATGGATTGAGTAGCTGCGCTTATTTTTCTATTGTTCACCACTGAGATTCCCTTAGGAGATTATTAATCACTGTAACATAGCCCCTTAACCTTGTCAATCCGATGTCTTCGTCCACTACCTTAGTGACACATTACCTCCCTTTTTTGGTTACTTGCAACCATTGTTGATAGTACTCATAAGGTGTTAAATAATCAAGCGCTTGGTG